>Ga0315288_10001131_pt1 | contig 34255 bp, 38 predicted proteins | sample YL17G11_20_MG_FD_203454 | JGI IMG/M metagenome (GOLD analysis project Ga0315288, IMG submission 203454) | Sediment microbial communities from Yellowstone Lake, YNP, Wyoming, USA - YL17G11_20 | ecosystem: Environmental > Aquatic > Freshwater > Lake > Sediment | place: USA: Wyoming | collected...
GGCTCAAGGTACAACAGTGCGAGTAAGCGCAAGGCTGAACTTGTCAGGATGTGGCACTACACAAGTGACAACCCTTGCTACACCTATTCTGCAAAAGCTGTTGTGTCTTTGCTAAACCACTCTGCTCCAGACCTTCAAGGTATGGAGGCTACAGACGCAGAGATCAGGGCAGGCATAGAGAATCCAGAGGCAGGTGTCCTCATTGCAGAGGATGAGTACGAGCATGCGGGAGTAACCCTTACGGCAAGGGGCGCGTACACTGTTACTGAGTTTGGCCCCAAGAAGCTTACCGCTGTAGGTTTTGAGAATGTGACAGAACTTGTCTCAACAACTAACAACACTATATCCACTATTCAGGCTGATGTTTATGTTGCTGGCAAGCATGTGGGCAACAAGGTTATGGATTTGGAAACTTTCAATTCTGTATCAAGCATTAACAAAATGTCTATGCCTTACGGCCAGTCATTTTCAGGCTCAGACACTCAGGCAAGAGGTGTCTTCATGCGCTTGGTGGAGAAAGCTAGAAAAACAAGGAGTCGTATGTATGCTGTGCATAGGGAAGGGTTGGACATAGTAAACATACCCTTCCATGAAGACGAGGATATTAGAAAAGAATTTTTCGTCTGGTCTGATGTTAAATCAGTCACACCTGAACCTAGAATCCTAGAAAAAAACCTGCGTCTGAAGTTTGTAGGTTTTCCCACAGAAAACGGCCAGTTTCAAACTGACCTATCCCAAGCCCCATCCTTGCCTAACTGGTTGAAAGAGCCAGAGAACAAGGATAGACTTAGGAAAGTTATGGATGACATTTTAAGTTGCCAAAGTCCTGAACACATTGGCAAGTTAATGGGTTGGATGGTAGCCTGTAACTACAGAATGTTATTCCATAAAAACTATGGGAAATTTCCACTGCTACACATAAATGGAGCTGCTGGACAGGGAAAGACAGAAATGACAAAGTTGCTGTCACAATTTCATTATTATAAAGCAGAACCAAAGGTTTTAACACCTACTTCTACTTTATTTGCTGTTTCATACGCAGCATCCGGAAGTGCCAGCATCCCCCTCATACTTGACGAGTTTAAGCCTCAAGAGATGAACCAGAATACTTATGACAGATTTAAGCTAATGCTAAGGGATGCTTATAACTGTCGTAACGTAGAGAGAGGCGGGGGCAATAACGAAAATAAAGACTATAGAGCAGTGCATACTACGCAGCTTTCAGCCCCTATCTGTTTTATTGCTGAATCTGCTGAGTCTGAATCTGCCCTTATGGAGCGTGTGGTTATGCTAACTCTAGTGAAACCGCCTGTAGTAAAAGCTCAGAAGTACCTTGGGCACTTCATGTCAGCGGTAAGAAACAAGGAGGTGTTAGGCATATTGGGTAGCTACATAGCGGCCTCGATAGTCAAGACTTACTCACTTTCTAAACTAGAAGCTGAGTTTATGCCTATTTACAACAGGTCAAGGAAGGAGATGATGCTGCAAGAAGGGGACGATGTATCTGCTATGTCACAGCACGAACTAGCGTCTAAGTCAGGTGCGAAGGAGCGTACAGTCTATAACTACTCTGTGGTCAAGTTTGGTCTTTTTAAACTGAAGACCCTCTTATCAAACATTTATGGAGAAGAATTTAATGCTAGATTTGACTCTTTAATAGGAAGTACGGACTCTACCGTGGTTGCTCTACAAGAGCAGACAGTGCCAGAGTGGTTAAAGGTTATGAACACCTTTGCAGACCTTGCAGCGATTGGTAACAGCGAAGCACTGCATAAGTTGGTCGAAAATCAGGACTACGCTTACGTTGTTTACAACGGAAGATCGTGCATAGAGCTGTACTTAAGAGCTTGCTACTTTAAGTATAGAACTTATGTTGCAATGTCTCGCAGCAAACCATTGTTCCCTAATGAGTCCTCTTTTCTTCATGCAATGAATAACATTCCAGCACTTGAAGCAAAAGGTTTATGTGTTGAGTTGGACTGCCCAGGAGGAAGTCACATTTATGCCCTTAAAGAGTTAAGGTCTGCGGGTTTTATGTCACCGGGCAAGCAATAACGGTTGACGCAGATCAGTTTAGGGTTACAATCTGCACCTGTTTTGAATATCTGCCTATAGCTCAATTGGTAGAGCAACGGTACAAGACTGAAGGTTGGGAGTTCAAGTCTCTCTGGGCGGAACAAATTTTGTGAGAATCTCTCACAGCACCTACCGGGAGTGTTTCTCGGCAATTGAAAATGAATGAGGTAATTAAAATGTCTTTACGCAAAAATACACAAGCTCAACCTTTTGAACAAATGGAAGACGAATCTGATATTGACGCGACTGAGGGTTCTTCTACAGTAGAGAAAGTTGAGCAAGAGCCTACTAAGGCTGTGGCTACAGTTACTGCTAAAACGTCAGCGTTGGCTCCAACCATGACAGCAGCTTCTGTAATGAAGACCAACATCATAAGCGGGTTGAAAAACGCTTTCCAGGTTGAGTGGGACACCTTGCCTTCGGTAGTCGCAGAGCTAGACGGCTTTGTTATCAAGGCGAACAACGATCTTAATTTAGGAAAAGAGATTTCAATCCAGATCATGAGCTACCAAGATAGCTTCGTGGCTAGCCCTAACGACAAAAAGGCTGACAAAGAGCTGGTTAAATACTCTGATGACGGAGTAACTGCTAAAGATGGTACAGATATGCGCCAGCATATCGAAGACCTGAAAGAGCAAGGTTACTCACGCGCAACAGTAAGCAACCGTATGGTCTTGGTAGGGGAACTCTTGACAGAAGGCTTCGATCTTACAGGACAGTTGGTGCAGGTTAACCTGTCAGACACTGGACGCAGAAGTTTTAACTCCTACACTGTCCAAGCAAGTTTTGCTGTAGCCAAAGGAAGAAAGACACAGGAAGAGGCTACAAGAGTATTACTCAGCATTACTAAAGGTAAAACTAATAGTGGCGAGGTTTATCCTAAAGTTGTAGTTTCCTAATAGGTTAAGAGACCTGCTTCGGCAGGTCTCTTTTTAAACAATGAAATACATTATCGCTGATACGGAAACCATAGGGCTACAGCCGCCACCACAGCCTAATAGTGGTGTAGTGCAGGTGGCCTGGGTGGAGATTTGTCCCTCAACAATAGAAGAACTTGGTGAAGTTAACTGCGAGTTAGTCAACCCAGGCGTACCTATTCACCCAGAAGCGTCTAAGGTACACGGTATTTTTGATAAGGACGTTAAAAACAAACCTACTCTGGAGAAGGTCTTTAACCCAAAAGAGCCTGTAGTCTTGATCTGCCACAATGTTCTATTTGATAGAAAATTTCTCTACCCCTACATCGAAAATCTTGCAGGAGAACTTTGCACCCTAAACCTTGCAAGGTTATTAGTCCGGGGCGCAGACAACCACAAGTTGCAAACACTTGCTGACTACCTGAACCTTGAGAAAGGGAAGGCACACGACGCCGGTGGAGATGTAGCAACTACTCACAGCCTTCTAAAGTATTTAGTGAAAATGAGTGGTAGAGCATTACCTGCACTGGTAGACGCAGCAAGGGTACCTAAAAACTATGCTGTTATGCCCTTCGGAAAGCACAAAGGCGTTGCACTAGGGAACCTTCCTATGTCCTATGTAAAGTGGTTTTTAGATCAAGAAATTGATAAAGACCTCCGTTACAGCCTTGAACAACAAATAAAGATTAGAGGATAGTATGAATACGCAAAAATGGTTTGAAGAAGCTCTACCGAACCCTACACCTGATAATTTCAGAGTGCAGCTAGGGTGCCACCTTGAGGAGGTTTTTGAGATGCTGGACTCACTAACTGTAGAGGGGCACTGGAAGGTTTACCACGTTCAGGCGATGCAAGCACTAGGCAAGTTTGCTGACGCTCTTAAGGCAGGCTACATAAAGGTTGAAGAAGTAAATGTTAAAGAATTTGTGGATAGCTGGGCCGATCAAATGGTGACACTGAAAGGACTTGCCCACATTGCTAAGATACAGACAGAAGCAGTTATCGCAGAAGTTGATCGCTCAAACTTTAGCAAGTTTGTGGACGGTAAGCCTGTCTTCAATCAGGACGGAAAGATTACCAAAGGTCAGGACTACTCTCCACCAAACCTAGAACCACACCTGCCTACCAAAGTATTCTGGAAATGACTGACACAGTAAATCAGCTAAACCCGTTCAGTACAGAAAACGACCTTTTAAATGGTCGTATTTTTAAGCCCTCCCGTCTTAACTCGATGGTTAAAGGGATGGCTTCTGCACTTGTCAAGGTTGGGCTGACTACAGGTGAGGCTGAAAAACAGCGCATGCTCCAGTCTGATCTGGATTGGAAAATACCACCTATGGTCACCGGGCCTATTGGTGGTGTCATGTTTTCCTGTACGGCACCCGGTGTAAGTTTGAGCTCTTCCTACAGCAGGAATCAGATAGAAAAATTTTTTAAAGACTTTACTAGAGAAGTCCGAGAAAGAGGCTATGGCCCTAGCCAAGCCTTAGAGCTTTCCAATGTGTTAGGGGGAGTAGCTCTTGATAGAAGATTCTTCAACAATACAAGTTTTTTGACGCCTAACGAAAGGGAGAATCTTCTAGCCCTAAACCTAGTCTGTGTGTTAGCCAGTACAGCTGACTCTGTGACTTTCAGAGGTCAGTCTTTCTACGCGGTTACTCAGGGCATAAAATTTGGGGTCAGCAGTGGTTCACCCTTGATAGCCAATGTACTATCAAAAACAACGGCTGTTCCAGACCTTAGGAAGACTATCTACGCAGACAGGGGAACCATGCTAGATACCAAACCTTGCACTTTAGATCGAATTGCTATGTGGCTCCACATGCAGAACATAGACCCAAACTATAAAGAAAAATTATTCAAGGGACTTGCTACTCTGAAGTACGGGGGAAGTGAAAGCACAGGCGCGACAGTGCTTAAGTATACTACTATAAAAGTAAGACCTAAAGTTTACGAGCCAATGGTGCATAAACTTTACAGCTATGAAAACTTAGAGTTGATAAGGGATGTATGGCTAAACTACTCTATAACACCTAGAGAAAGGCTGAAGCACCTGTATGACTATTTAGTACCTGTGTACATAGACCAGATAACCTGGAAAAACATATTTAAATTATTCCCTTTAAGTTCTGAACAATCAATGTTGGACTCTAAAATAGAGGATAAAATTAACAAAGCTATGGAAGAATTTATAATGTTTTTCATAGCTACCAAAAACAAACTGGAGAAACACGGTGGAAAAGACCTCGAAGACAATGGTGTTGGCGTTTACGGGCAAGGCTGGTAGCGGCAAAGACACTGCTGCTGGATGGGTTGCAAATAACTATGGCTTTGAGCCAGTTTCTTTTGCAGCCCCACTTAAAGCAGCGTTAGCAGCTATGGGTTTACCAGAACCAAGAGACCGGGAACAGAAAGAAAAACCTGTCCCCGGCTTTGACTTTACTTGGAGATACGCTGCCCAAACTCTCGGCACAGAGTGGGGCAGGAACATTCTGGGCCAGAACCTGTGGACAGACCTAGGAATGAAGAAAATACTTGCCTTTGATAGGGCTGTAGTGACAGATGCAAGGTTTGATAACGAGGCGCAGGCTTTGAGGGGTGTAGGTGGCGTAATCATCCACTTAAAAGGTAGACAGGCAAACCTGAGCAGTGATCTGGCCTCCCATGCCAGTGAAGCCCTTGTCTCTTTTAAAGATGGCGATTTTGTAATCGAGAACACAGGCTCTATCGAAGAACTGTTCGTTAAGATAGACAACGTACTAGAAACTATAGGATTTTTGAAATGAAGTCTAATTCAGATAGCATTGACAACGCTTCCGATCAAGAGATGGCCTTTAGGGAGGCTGCTATTAGAGAGGCTTTAAAACAAAAGCCCCCACCAAAAGATTTTGATGGCAAACACTGTGTAGAGTGCGGAGTAGCTATTCCAAAGCTAAGACTTGATTTAGGAAAGTACACCTGTGTTGACTGCCAATCCTACATTGAAAGAAAGTCGAAATTCTATAAATGAAACAACTTGCTATAAACTGGAAAAACCTACCGCCGAAGGCCCCACTTGTTGACACTGTTATTTGTGTCATGCTGGCTACGTTATACGATAGCGATTTTATATTTTATGCCGCAATAGCTTTCTCTGTTACACAGTGGGTAGGTTTCTTTTTTCTCCTTAAAAATACCAAAGTCATTGATATTTTTGAAACTGTTGAAGATTCAACCGAACGAACTAAAGCTAAGGGAGGGAATGATGCTCCCTAGCACAGCCACGGAAACTGTGTCTGAGGTGGTTTTATCGAATGGAGTTTTTGCTTCTGTACGCAAGCTCAGGACTTATGAGTTTTTAGCCTTCAAATTAGCTATCAGTAAGGCAGGCTCCCTAGATGAGGTAGAGCTACTGTGTGTAACACACCTTGTTTATTTTGATGATGTTAAGTACAGCCCTTCTCAGGTTCTATACTTAGAAATTAGTGACTTTAGAAAGTGCTCTAAAATTGCAGAGGACTACATTCACATTACTCTGAATCTATTTTTAAAAGGAAAGTGATGAAAATAATTTTTGATATGTCTTCTGTCATGTGGACTTCCCTGTACGCTGGGAAAGATGCAGAAGCTGCTATAGTGGACTTCAATGGGAAGAAAGTACAAGTTAACAGCTTTATGTTTGGTTATGAGAATGCTGTTAACCTTATGAAAGCTGCTTTAGACGAGTTTTCCTTAAACCCTGTAGACGCTATTATGGTCTTTGAAGGCAAGGATTCTAAAAAGCGCAGGTCAATGGTAGACCCTACCTACAAAGCTGGGGAGAGCAAGTGTCCTGAACTCTACATTGAGTTCAATAAGTTGAAAGACTTCCTAAAGGAAACATTCAGCAGCTTAGGTGCAATAAGTGTTTCTCAATCCTTCGTAGAAGGTGATGATGTTATCGCTTACTTGGTGCAAAATCTTGAAGAAGATTGCATTGTAGTTACCAACGACAACGACCTTATCGTACTCAACGGCACTAACGAGTACAACTCAACCTGCCGAGTTAGAGTGAATGGCGAACTTGCCAAAAATAAGTATGGTGATTTTGATTTTAAACTTGTGACGCTCTACAAAGCACTTGTAGGTGATTCCAGTGACAAGATCAAAGGTTGTCCAGGTTTTGGTTCAGCAGCTTGGTTTAAACTTAACTGCACCTACGGGGATGATGGTTGCTTCGAGTTGATGCACCTTTTGCAAACAGGTCAGAAGGACGAGTGTGCCAAGATAGCAGATGAAAACAATTGCAGGTTTTTAAACACAATAGTCGACAATTGGGCACAGGTTCAAGTTTGCCTTAGGCTCACCCACCTGCACCCTGAATGGGTCAACACAGTCAAACTGCCTCTGGAGTGGTCTGCGGGTATGACTACGAACACCTGCAAAGATGAGAGGCTTAAAAAATGGACAGCACAAGCTCGCTTAATTACGGCCCAAAACTACACAGAGGCTTTCAAGTTTTTGAAAGAAAAGCTCGAAGAGACAAAAGAGCCTTCATTTGACATTGAAACTTCCACCCCTGAAGAGTCTGACGACTGGCTTGCACAACAGGGCAAGGTGAAAGGTGTAGATGTTATAGGTTCTTTCCTTGTAGGTTTCTCAATTACATTCGGAGCCAACAATCAATACACCTACTACGTATCTGTTAAGCATAAAGACACCCCTAATATCACAATGGCTCAGGCGCGTGAAATGATTGAACTTCTCTTTCCAAAAGAGATAGCAATTCAAAACACGAACTTTGAATTGGTGGTCTTATATGGTGATGAAGCTAAAGATGAAGACGGTACCTTATGGCGTGATGCGTGGAGAAAGTACGGAAACTTTGGGATGATTCCTAAAGTGTTAGACACTAAGCTAGAGGCAAACTATGTAGACGAGAACCTGCCTTCAGGCCTCAAACAAAGAAGTCAGATGCACCTGAACTACAAGCAGGCAACCTACGCTGAAACAATGACCATCGACGGTGTAGAGCACAAGATGGATGAAGTACCAGCAAGCCATGTTTTCAGTTATGGTGCAGACGATACGATCTGTACCGCTGCTTTGCACAACTTTTACAAGTTGCACATGCAGCTTGACCACCACTACCATATCTACAAGCAAGTTGAAATAGACGCTGCGTACTTACACGCAAAAATGATGTATGACGGAATCCCTGTCAGCATGGCTACCCTGAGCAAACTTGCTAAAGACGATGGTGAGGTTGAAAAATCTTCATGGGAAAAGTTGAGGGCGTACCTTATCGCTCACGGGTGGGAAGGCACAGTCCCACCAGTCTTCAGTTCTGAACTTTCATGCAAGGACATTAAACAGGCTTACGCAATTGTCAAAGGTCTGGACACTGAAACCGATGATGATGGTGATGAAGATGAGGGAGATACTGAACCAAAATGGGCTCCAAAAGATGAGGTAATGTCTTCTCGTGTACGCACCCCTGCAAAACTTGTTGAGTTGGTTAACAAGGTAGGGGAGGATTACTTAGCTCGCCTTATTAAGCTCTGTTTGGAAGGTAGCCCTGAAGAATTGACAAAGTACGTTCAATCGAAGTTTTCCGGTGAACCCTCCTTCAAAATGTCTAACAAGCAAATGTGCCACCTTCTCTACGAGGTGATGGGCTTGCCTATCCGTGTTAGGAACAAGCCTACAGATGCAATGAAGGCTAAGGGCTTAAGGGAAGGCAACCCTAAAGGGGACGATCTTGCTATTCAGTACGCTATAGATGATGCTAAATCAGAAGAGGAAATCGAAGTTCTTAATGCCATTAAGCTGATGCAAATGGTAAAAGTTCGCAAGTCTCTTTTCTATGAGCCATACCCTAAGTTCCTGCACTGGAAGACAGGCAGAGTGCATGGTAGCCATAACCAGTGTGCAACAAACACACGCAGAGCAAGTGCGAGTAAGCCTAACTTCCAGCAGTTGTCTGTTAAGGAGAACATCAAAGGGTTCGCACCTAAGATCAGAAATGCCATTGTTCCGCACACCAAGGGAGCCGTGGTTGTCTCTATGGACTTCTCTGCCCAAGAGTTACGCCTGATTGCAGAGCAGAGCCAAGACGCTAACATGCTTGCCTGTTATGTTGGTGACAACAAAAAAGACATGCACAGTCTGACTGGTTCGGCTATTGCCCGTAAGTCTGAAAAGGGTAGGGATTGGAGTTATGAGGCTTTTGTTGCTGCCATAGACGATGATGCAAGTGAGGGCCACTCGTCCGCTAAAGTGTTCCGAGGCAAGGGAAAGAACACCAACTTTGCCGTGTCCTTCGGGGCTATGGCGGATAAGATTGCCTTGCAGTTGCACATCACCCCGGAGGAAGCCCAAACCTACATCGACGCTCGGGAAGCTACGTTTCCAGATGAGGTCAAGTGGAAAAAGCGGGTCATCGAGGAGAGCTTGTCAACAGGAGTAGCTAGGACTTTATCGGGGGCAGTTCGCCACCTTGCCTCAGCTATTAACTCACCTGACAGGTACACGGCGAGCAAGGCGGAGAGACAGTCCGTCAACTTCAGAATCCAAGGTTCCGCTGCGGAGCAGACAAAACTTGCAGAGGGTCGCTTCTGGAGAAGTGGGGTTTTTGAGAAGTTTGACGCTCAGTACTACATACCTGTTCACGACGAAACTGTTATGAGCGTGAAGTTAGATCAGTTAGAGGCTTTCATCAAAGAGGCACACCCTCACATGACAGCCCCTTATGCCACCATGAAAGTGCCTGTGGAAAGCTCTATTGGCTTCGGTTTCAATTTCGGAGAGCTGGTAGAAATTGGTACTGAGCCTAGTGAGAAGGCTATTAAAGATGGCGTTACGAAACTTTTAGGAAGATAAAATGGTTAAATTACAATGGTCAACCCCGGATATTGATAAACAGATAATGTTTATGGCTAGGGTCAGCAATCCAAAAGGCCAAGATAGTGAAAACATCCGGTTGCTCTACTACTGCATGGAGGAGGGCCATGTCTCCCCCTTTGACATGGCGAATGTGTGCCTAGAGTTCAACTCTTCAAGGGACATAATGCGGCAGGCTTTGAGGCACTCTAGTATTAAGTTACAGGAGTTCTCACAGCGCTACGCTACAGTAGACCAGCTAGATGAATTTATCCTGCGTGAGTTCCGGGAGCAGCATCCAACAAACAGGCAGCTCTCAATAGACGTGCCAAGTGATGACCCTCGCCATGAGCAATGGCACTTAAAGCAGCAAGCAGTTATTGACGCTGTTAACGATGCTTACTCTTGGTGTCTGTCCAACCGAGGGGCTAAGGAAGTAGCGCGGGTAGTATTGCCAGAAGGCAACACCCCCAGCAGAGCGTACTTCAATGGCACCATGCGATCATGGATATTTTACCTAAAGCAAAGGCTCCACGAGTCTACGCAAAAGGAGCACAGAGAGATTGCTAAAGATGTTCTAGGCCAACTTAGAACAGTGGCACCCATAACCATGTCTGCGTTCTTCCCGGAGGGAGTATGACTGATTCCCTAGTTAGAAAGTCTTCAACCTCTAACAGGGGAAAGGTTGCTGAAAGGTTGGTTAAAACCTACCTAAAGGGTAGAGAAGAAAGCAGCAAACTTGCCTACCATAAGTTTGCGGATGCTTACTCAGGCTTCAAAAGTCCAGCACCTTGCGATTTTATGGTTATGAGTAATGGCAAGATGTTCGTGATTGAAGTTAAGGAAACTAAACACGACTTTAGGCTACCGAAAGCAAACCTGAAGCCAGAGCAGATAGCCAGAATGCGCCTCTGGGAGAAAGCAGGGGCAAGGGCTTATGTGCTTGTTTACCACAGTCAGACTAAACTATGGAGATTAGCTGATGTAGAATGGTTTCTAGGTCTTAGTAGTGGTAGTTGGGATTTGTCTATACTACAGACTTATAATCTTAAAACTTTAATGGATTCTTTACTATGAAAAAACTAACAATCTTAAATGACTGGCACATAGGCGCTATTCGTAGTGCTGGTACAACTCCAGGTAGTGCAGAGCAATTGAGGCACTTTCTACTGTCGCAATTTAAGGCGACAGTAGAAAAAGTAAAGACGGATTTGGTCATACTAGGTGACCTTTTTGACAGTGAGCAAATCCCTCTCACAGACCTTGCAGAGACTTACACAGTCTTAAAGAACTGGCTCTACAAGGGGCAAAACTTGTTCCTTGTCGATGGAAACCACGATCTAAGCAAGACAAGTAGCAAGTTGTCCAGCTTTCAATTTTTGTGCAAACTTTTGGGTACAGGTCAGCATGGGGATAAAGTAACGCATGTGCAGGGTGGGGGAATGCTGATAGCTGAGGGTTACTACGTGATACCCCATATGTCGAATCAGGACTGCTTTGACTTAGAACTTGCAAAAGTACCGAAAGTAAAATACCTACTGTTACATGTAAACTACAACAACAACTTTGCTAAAGAATCAGATCATTCCTTGAACCTGAGTGAAGAGCAGGCCAAGGCATTGCCGGTAGAAAAGATTGTGTTCGCCCATGAACACTACGCAAGGACTGCCCTGAAAGGCAAAGTTTTTGTCTGCGGTAATCAAGTTCCGTCAAGCGTGAGTGACTGTTTAGACGGTAGGGACAAAACGCTTACGATCTTACCTGCTTCAGGCGAGGTAGAGACTGAGGTTACCTGGAAAAGTTTAGGCTTTAGAGAGCTGAACTGGAAAAATGTAGAAGAGACCGGGGCAGAGTTTGTCCGTTTCGTAGGAGAAGCCAAGCCAGAGGAAGTGGCAGAGATGGTTAGCGTGATAGCAAGGTTCAGGAAGAACTCGAAAGCCTTTGTTGTTAGCAATGCTGTTAAAGTCTTAGGCTCTGATGGCCTAGTGCTACAGGAAGCCGCAAGCTTAGAGGAAGCCAGAGCATTCGACATAATGGGTGCTTTGAAAAAAGTTTTAACTGAAGAGCAGGTCAAAATAATTGAGAGCTTAAGGATTGGAAAATGATTAAAACACTAGAACTAACGAATTTCAGGAAGCACAAAGACCTGACACTAAATCTAAAACCCGGCCTGAACTGCCTAAGAGGAGCTAATGAGCAGGGTAAGACAACGATTTGTGAAGCGATATGTTACGCAATCTTTGGTAGCAAGATGTTGCGGGGAACTTTTTCAGACGCTGTTAGCTATGGAGAAGCAGAGGCCAGTCTCAAAGTGAAGTTGACACTTGACGTAGATGGTGTGGAGTATGTCATCACAAGGGGCAAGTCTGGTGCAGAAGTGGCTACAGCGGACACACTTGTCACAGGCCAGAACGAAACCCGGAACTACATGGAAAGAGTTCTAGGTTACAGTGCTGACACAGCTAAACTCCTGTTAGTCGCCCAGCAAAATGATGTTCGCGGTGTACTGACAAGTGGTGGAAGCTCTGCAAGCTCTCTTGTAGAGAAACTTGCTAACCTGCAATTGATCGAAGAAATTGTAGATGCTATACAGACAAACCTGCCATGTGGAAACACGAAGGCAATGGAGGGGCAGGTCACTATGGCGGAAAGTAACCTTGGCGAAGCCCCACAACCGCCTAAAAAAGAGGCACTTCTAGTGCTTCAAAATGATTTGTCACGGTCTACAGTGCGTGAAGAAGAAATAGAATCACGTACAGCTACACTGTCCACCGAAATAGTGGCGGTTAATGTAGAGCTTTCCAAAGCTTTCGACTCCAAAAAGCAGCATTCGCAATACCTTACAAACAGGGACAACTTAAAAGCACAAGCTCAAATGCCCGAAGACCCCGGCGTTACAGAGCAGGACATTGCTAAAGCTTCTATCCTTTTAGAAAATGCAGAGACTTTAAGGAAAGCACAGGTAGTCTATAAGACACAATTTCCCACAATTGACTTATCTTGGGAGGGTGACTACGAGTCTTTCCTGAAGGAATCTTCCGAAACCAGCAGGGCTATTTGTACAGCATATAGCAGCATCCACGAACTTGAAATACTAAAAGTTAGGGAAGAGGCTAAGATTGTTTCAGAGGAAACCTGCCAGATATGCGGAAAGTCCACTTCTGATATAGCAAGTATTGCCGAAGTAAACGCCAAAGCTGCTGCTTCTGTCTTAGAGATTGGTAAGAAAATACAGGAGCTTAAAGGCACCAAAGCTAAGTTAGAATCAGACTTGGCAGACCTCAAACGGCTGGAGAACGTAAGCAACAAAATTAGGACACTTGCTACAGGTTACTTTGAACTTAGTGATACTGTACCGCCTGTGCCTACATGGATAGGTCAACCCCCTGGAGATTTAGGTGAGGTTCCAGACGTAAAAGCCATGCAGAAGAAGCTGAATGTCTACAAAACACACTTGGCTAAAGCTCAGGCTGCCCAATCCCAGCTAGAAAGTTTGGTAGAGCCGGTAGTAGTTGACGCAGGCTCTTGTGAAGAAAAGCTACAAGGTTTGAAGCTAGAGAAGGAGAAGCTAGACCTTGAGCTTAAGGAAATACAGGCGTTAAAATCAAAGGTCAGAGAGGCTGAAAGCACCTACAACGAGCAGTGCCGGTCATACGAGAAAGCCTTAGCTTCACACAAAGAGGCTAAGACTACTGTAGCCAATCTGAAGCAGGCACTGTCCGACATGCAAAAGCACAATGAAATTGTGAAAGTCTTGCGCAACGCACGGCCTGAAATAGCAAGCAAGGTTTGGGGTACCGTGTTGTCTGCTGTGTCCCGCTACTTTAGCCAGATAAGAGGGTTTGAAAGCCCGGTTACTAAGGATGCAGACAGCTTCAAAGTAGAAGGCAAGGACGTAGAGAACCTCTCAGGCTCCACACTTGACGCATTAGGACTTGCTATCCGTATTGCACTAAGCAAGGTTTTCCTGCCCGGTTCCGGTATGTTGTTTGTAGATGAGGTCTTCGCAGGCTGCGACGATGAAAGAGAGCTGTCGGGACTTGCTACCATAGCTCAAGCAGGCTTCAGCCAGACCATTCTCATCACCCACAGCGACCTAGCAGACGCCGTGGCAGATAATCTAGTGGTGCTGTAAGACATGAGGTAGCGTTGGCTACCTCATGGCCTGTAAAGAGGCTCTTCTTTAGCTTCTAGTTCTTTTGCCTGAAAGTAATTTTGCGTGACGTAGCGCTTTAGGCTTCTATCATCTTCTCGCCTTTGCTTACCTTTGTTACGATCTAGGTTCTTTTTAGATTGAACCTTGTGGATGCCGCCTTCAAAGTAGCCTTCATCAAAGTTTTTCACGCTATTTTTCTCCAGTAACCTTCACAGCTTCTACAAGACTATCGTGTTTTAGCTTACATTCGTTGTAGGTATTGACTGTCTCTAGTGCCCACTTAATGATGATTTTTCCGTTAGTACCTTCTAGCTTCTCCAGTTTAGGGCATGGCTGCAAGAGGGAAGCGTTTATTTTTGTCTCTGGTTTCACTACTGTAGTGCAACCTGAAATAAGAAGTGCCAGCAGAAGCAAGGAAAGGTTTCTCATTTCAAAGCCTTGTTAATCTGTTCTAAACCTTCTTCTTCAAAGCACTGGTTCAAATACACAGGCTTTTCTACTATCTTATCAACTGTTTTAGTGATCGTCCTATAGACGACCCTGGCCTCTTCTTTATCTTTCTCGTGCTGGTCAGTAACCTTGTCTATTTGCTCTTCTTTTTTCGCCTCTATAACTTCTTCAGCTTTCTTAACCGAAAGTTCCTTGCTATCTACATACCAGCCTTTTGCAGACCAGCCCCCTGAAAAACCTAGAACTAGGCTTACCAAAAAGGCTATTAGAGTATTCTGTGTCATTTCCAGTACCTCCACCAGTAAAGTAGCATTGAGAGGAATACAGGGTTCACTCTTTGTCCTTGAAATTATTGTCGTCCCATGAGGCCCAGCCAATGTAGGAAGCAACTACACCGGTAATGAACACATAAAATGGCCCTGCCACACTGCCAATTTGGTCTGATTGGCTAACCCAAAGCAAGAGGGGGTAGCAGACACCCGCGACCATAGCAAGCCATGCCATGCGTCTTCTGTTTTTCCAGCGGTCTTTAGAGTTCATCGCAACCTCATTACATGCGCAATTCGCCTAGCCCAACCCTTGCCAAAAGCAGGCCATGAGGGGAGACCTGTCATAAAAACAAGTCTTACTGATAGCAGGTCATTGACTGAAACAGCCTGAGCAGCCGCAAGTGTTTTTGGGCCTAGTACACCATCTTCGCTAACTCTGGCGGCATTTTGCAACCATTTAATAGACTGGCTCACACCGGAGTTTACTGCTGCGTCAAAGGTAGCGTAACGAATCTGCACAGGTAAAAGGTCTGCCTTTACTGCATCCCAGTAGGCTTCTTTGTAAATAGCTTTAGCTTTGTCTTTTGGAAAGTTCTTCATGTCGCCAACGTAACCGTGCCGCCGTGCTACAGCCTCAGTGACACCCCATCTAGTTTTACCACCTGGGTCAAGAGCATGATCTGAGTAACCTCCTTCGTAGGTAATCAGGAGGTCGAAGGCTTGATCGAAGTTCACTTTAAACCAACCTTGCTTGCTACAAAAGCAAGTGCGGAAGCAGCCGCTGCCCCCACAGCCACTGTCACCCAATTAGTCGCTAAAGCGTTTTTAGGTGCGTCTTTCTCTAGCATAACCAACCTATCCTCAATTCTCTCGATAGCCTTAAAGGTGCGCTCCTGAGCAGCTAAAAAAGTAGCCTGCCTTTCCTCTACAAGTGCGAGCTTAATTAGTGCATCCGCCATCTTAGCGTGTGACTTCTTAAGGTCTACCAAATCGTTATGCAAGGTTTCCAACCTTGTAGCTATGACAGCTATTAGGCTGTCTTCGGTTCTTCGGTTGTCGGTTCTTGGTGTCTCGGACATAGTAGGTATTAGACTTGGTGGAAACCATATTGTACTTTTTCAAACCTTTTAAAGGTTAAAAGTAGTTACATTACCTGTAAAGTCGAGAGAGGGCTTGGTTGCAGATTTGCCGTGCCATCTCTGTTTTCCCTACTGTAGTCAAATGCAGGTAAGCGTCTGCCCAGTAGGAGGAATAGGCCTGAAAAAGTGTGAGGTTATTGACGTGGTTAAAGGCTGGAGAGTCCGTTGTCCTGAAATTGACGTACCTGTCTATGCCGTAACGCCGGTAGTTAGCAGAGGCTAGGGTGTGAAAGGTGTTGACCCTAGAATCCCAGGCAGACCCAATATTACTCGGAGTAGTGCCACACAGAACAAGTTTTAACCTCGGGTTCGCAGCTTTTCTGGCCGCTGCATAAGCTATACAGTCCTGCCAAGCCTGCTCTCCCGATCTAATAATGCTGGTAAAGCCTCCAGTATTGCAGGCATTAGCAGTTTCAGAGAAAACCAAAATGTTAGTCTTGCTAGGGTTAACTAGGTTGTCCACACTAGAGCCTGCGCTGATCATGTCTATCCACGAAGCTCCTGATCTAGCCACATTGTAGAAACTTGCACCTTTACCAGAGAACAGTGCGTTCTCTGAGATAAGGGTGTGGACAGCAGTACCACCATAACTGGTGTAGATAGAGTTACCATCTACGATGATGTTGATATTGCTGCCAATCGTAAGTCGGCTCACACCAGTTAGTAAAGTTGGCCCAAAACTCATGCTAGGCCCTCTGATCTTAGCTTGGTGACACCATCCCCTGAGTTGTAACCACTAACCATAGGGAACAGTTCACCGCTTGCGCCAGTGTAAGTGTGTACAGAAGACCATGCTGTACCGTTGTTACTTGCTTCTATGTATAGTGTTGTGCCGCTTCGACGCAATCTGTACATATTCCAGGTTGGGAAGCCAAAGTTAGAAGATACATTCGGGGAGTTTCCACCTGAGCCGTTAATAATCACCTTCGGTGTATTGCTAGCGCTATCAACATAGACGCCGTATTGTGAGCCTGTGTAGTTAGCACCCGTTCCTGTAGTTTTAAATGCAAGTATTCCGTTGCTTGCGGTAAATACACACTGGATGTAGCCATCCCCGGCCATGCTGTTTATTGCTGATACGGCATAGGAAGACCAGCCATTTGAAGTAGCCGTGTAGTTGTAGCCGTCTGTGCTATTACCGGACTCAGACATGCCAGAGCGTATCTCTAGCTGAGGGGTATTGGTAGGAGTGGGGCCTGGGCCGGGTGCTGGGTCAGGGGCTGGCGCAGGGCTAGACGTTGCTGATGTGTATTTTTGGATTACGCTGTAGAAATTTTCCACACCATCAGAAAAGAAATTGACAAAGTTAACTGTGCCCGCTGTGTTTACCCACCCTAGACTAACCCCCCATTCGGAGAAGTTGCTGAAGTCGGGTGTGTTAGTACCATTGGCAGTTAACCTAACATAGGTAGGCTTAAATACAGCGGGCGCGCCCGTAGATGTAAAAACTAAGGCAGAGGTGATAGTTGTAGGAGCCATCACCTTAGCTGAAGACAGGTCTATAACCGTAGAAAATGCGACAGGTGCGTAATCGAAGTCGCTACCATCTACACCGTTTGTTCCGTTAGTGCCGTTCGACCCGCTCAAAGAAGCAAGCCATGCTGCCTGTGTGCCTACAAACCCTTGATCTACAGCAAGTTCGTATGCTGACTTGCCATTTGACCCATTTGTTCCATTAACGCCATTTGACCCATTTGTTCCATTAACGCCATTAGTGCCCGCTGCTCCTTGCAGGTCTGTCAGTAAGGCTAAGTTATTCCACGCTTCCCCTGCTCTTCGCCATTGAATGTGCGTTAAAGTCTTTTGAAGTTCTAACTCTTTAGCATTACTGCCGTTTGTTCCGTTAGTACCATTTGCACCAGATGCTCCTGTACTACCCGCCGAACCAGTTGCACCAACCAGCTCAGACAGTGCAATTAAGTTAGTCCAAGTTAGGTCTCCAGAGTACCTCCACTGCACATGGGTCGGGGTTTTCTGTAGTTGAACTTGTCTGCCATCTCCACCGCCCCCACCACCCCCGCTAGGTATAGCAGCAATAGCCTCTGACTTAGCAGCAAGTATCTCTCTGGCTACCTTGTCCGCTGACCAAGTTCTGCTTGTTGAGCCGCTTCCAGCATTGTCGTCAATGGTTGCACCAAAAGGGTTTACAGGTTCACCGCTGACGGCGCTGACAGGCACCACCTGAGAGACAACTACAGTTATTTTACTCATCTTGTAACTCTTTTAACTAAGACTACTTCCCCGTACAGGAGCTTGGAAACTTCCCCCGTTGGTGATGTGATATAGGTATCATAGACAGCTTTTCTAAAATCAAATAGAGCACTGTCGGCAGCTTCTATCACAAACTCCAGAGTACCAGCAAGCGGCGTTACGGTTATGCCTCCATTGCTGGAGGTCAAACTTGCTATAACTATTGGGCTATCAGGGTGTAGCCTGATCTGCATAGCTGCTGAATAACCTGTTAAGTCCATAACAGCAAGTGGTGGAGTTTCACCAACGTACAGGGTGTGGAGATACCTCCAAGTAGCCCCCTGTTCCATTTCTATGTCGTAGATCGCTGCCATTCGGAACCTTACTTGAGTTATTTAGGCTTACAGACCTAAACGGTATGAAGCATTTACTCGCCATATTACACCTGTATAGACCGGACAAACTACAGTTGTTGCAGTGTTAGCCGTTGTTGTCGCCATACCCGCACCACCAAACTCAAGCACCCTAATCTGGTCAAGCCCTATTCCGCCAGCGTCTGAGCCGAAAGTTAGTGCCGGGGCACCGGGGATGTTAGTCGTTGTGACCACAACAGGAGTAGCAGCAGCGGTTAACGCAGCAGTAGCGCTACGATTAACCTCTATTCTGTCAATATAGTGCCTCAGACCGACAACAGCAGGCATGGTTAAAGTAACCGCTGCACTGGCTGCACCGGTAGCGGTGACAGACAACGTAGCTGATTTTTGATCTCTAACATAAGGACTTATACTTGCACAGGAATCACTGTTTATTGTTACCAATGCTGTACCGCTGGTATGCGCTGATAACCTGATTTTTATCTTCCTAAGTCCACCTGTAGCACAGCACAACATCCTGTCAATAGCAGCAGCGTTAACAGCTTCTGTATAGATAGGTTGACCAGGTTGAGGTAACGTACCCCCAACAGACCCTGGGGCATAGGAATAGCAGATAAGAGGTACAAAAGTTACCCCGTCAGGACTTCCTTCTACGATGTAGGTACAGTTTAAAGTACCACTACCATCTATGTAAATAACAGCACTCTCGTCACCGTCTACGTCGTGGACAAGTTCAGAGTTAATAGACGCAAGTGTCGCCTGACTTCTGCGGCTCTCTAAGTGTGGCATAAAATTGCCAAGCAAGTTTTTTAAGAGGCTCATCTCTAACCTTTAGTGTAGGAAATATCAAACTGGCCTACTATTGGGCCAGCAGTATAAATGGTAAATACTACCTCGTTAGTGCCTGCCTCAGCAGCCACTTTAAACCCTTCCAGATCGTCAGCATCAAAGTCAGCATTTGGTACTAATTGGCATTGAAAGAAGTTGGAGGGAGTTACACCAGCCAGGGCTACTGTCACACCCGCCTGCCCATACTTAACAGGTGATATGCTCACTGTAGTTTTAGCCAAGCCTGACGAGCTATTTGGTTGGTGGGCAACACTGCCTGTTGCGTCTGTAATGTACAGGTCAAAACCTGCACCTGCTCTAACAGCATAAACAGTATCTGCCTGCAAGGTTGAAGGCAGATTGGCTACTACTTTTTCTACACGAAAAACAGGCATGTCACCAACCCACAGAAGTCCAGTCTATGACTGGTTTGCTTCCGTTATACGTGAATAGACCTCCAGATTCGCCGATCTTATCAAGCTCTGTCTTGTTTGTGTGGCTGTGCTTCTTAGCAACAGCGTCATCAATGTCAGCAACAGAACTTGTAGGCTTATTTTGTAAGTTAGCCCACTGCAAGGACACGTCTAGGGACTCCGCCTCTGATATCTTAATCCAAGACGTTGTACTTAGGCGGTAAACGTAGGTAGCTGCACCAGACGCCACAGTAACGTCGCCTGTAGCATCTAAAACTAGAACCTGCACATTAGAGGTAGGTGATAGAGCATTTCTAGCAGCAATATCAGCAACAATAGATATTGTTCCGATACCTGACACAGCCGTATCAATCATAGACTGTACCTGCGCACTGTCTATAACTCGCTTAACAGTGCTAGCCGATGAGCCTGTAACGTACATCTCTACAAAGTCAGGTCTAGCTGAGGGTGCGATAAGGTAGATACTATGCGCCTGCAAGGTTCCAGGGAGTACAGTCTCTTTAAATATTTGGTATGTTGGCATTTCTGTTTACCAGTTTGTAGATGACAGTTGTGGCAGGGAGAACAGCTTACCGTCCGTACCTATAGTTAAGTTGTTACCAGAGTCTGCACTGACTAACTGAGAGGCAATATTGTCTAACGAAACTGTTCCCGGAGGCCCCTGCTCTGCTGGGGATATGATAGTGTATGTTGTATCTTCTTGGACAACAACGCGACTCTCTTCAGTGCCTTCTTTGATGACAATCGTATGTTCTTCCGTAGCTACCACTACATCTGTCATCGTGTAACTCCACGGCTAAGGCGCAGCTCACCTTGTATAACACGGAACACTGTGCTATTGGGAAAGGTAATCTCTATATCGTAGAGATACTTCAGGTTTGTGAAGTCTTGGCTTTGAGCAGGTGCTATGAGTATCTCAAACTCACCATTAACAGCGTCTACTATAGTAATTCCAGAAGAAGGAGTAGTTAATTCTAAGGCTAATTCTGAGTCATAGGTCGCCCTAACCTGCATCTTAATAGTACAGCCTGTTAGGTTTGTAGGCGTACTACCAGATAACCATTGAAACGACTTTTTGAAAGTGGTTCCTTGGTAGAGCGTATAGTTAATTACTGCTGGCTGCATTACTAACCTTTTAAACTAGGTAAGACAGACCAAGTTACAGGTGCTTTAAGCGTGTGTCCTACGATGGGGTACCAAGCAAGCTCTCCCTGTGCGTTCCAAACATTAGTAATCTCGTACCCAATGCGGGTCTTTATCGTCAACCGTCCAGCTACTTTTTGCGTTGCATTTAACTGCCAAACATCGCCACAACGATAAACTGAAACCCACAGCTTACCACTTACACCTTGAACTGCTTCAACACTCTGTGATGGGTCAATCTCCATCCCTAGCTGGTAGGCACGGTAAGCTCCACCGTTACGCCGGTACCACGCCTTGCGCGCCTCGTAGCTGCGTGGGTGATGGCCTGGGCACCAATAGCAGGAAGCCACAGCCTCCCTGTAGTCCGCTGACTGTGGGTCTTTGTTCAACCAGTGCCCCTCACGAGGCCTCCCGCCTTGAGCTGTCATTTCCCAAGGTGCGTTATCTCCATTACACGTGATATTTCGCATCGGCTCAATATCGTAGGGGGCAAGAGACTTGTTTACGTCAATAAGCCGCTCGTCTTCCCATGCTAATTTTTTAGCGAGGTCGTCTGCTAGCAGGTACCGTGTCTTGATCTTATGCAGCAGCAGACCGTCTGTGCGTCTGTGCGCCTCTAGTAGGCAGTTAAGCGCTGCCTTTTTCTGAGAACTTGGCACCCCAGCAACGTCCAGCAATTTTACAATGTCCATTTTGCAAATCTCCTTACAGCAGATTGTAAGCTGCACGGGTCAAAACGGTGAGGTTGATCGAATCCTAAAACAGCCGCACACGCTTCACTGCATGCAAGTCTTCCTTCCCTCTCTGGTACTCCCCATGCTAGAAAGCCTGCTATGTACTGCCAATCGTAAAGTGTGCCCTGCAACCGGTACGCATGTTCCGCAGCGCTTATGGGGTCAACCTGTGCGTTGTCTAAGTCCCACTTCGTCCAATCATGTACGTGAATACGCTTAAATCGGCATCCACCAATACTGCCTGCTCTGCGCGGCGAATAATCGGGCAGGCCTTCAAGTCCAACACTGGAAAAGCACCATAAGCGGTTATCGGCGTCTGGGGCACACGTACCGTCTGGCATCAAGTGATCGACACCATCGCCGGGTTCAAATACGACTTCGCAGTGGCTCACACGTCCGCGCAATCGTAGGCGTATCAGACGGTTACCAATGCCCATAATTCCTGGGCGCGTTCCAGTGTAGGATGCAAGTTTCACAGTGCGGCTCCAGTGATGAATAGGTTGTCTAGGTCTAACTCTGACATACCGAGTAGAGTAGCAAGTTGAGCTACAAAGCCGTTGTGTCTTTGTACCTCGTTACTATACTCCCACTCTATAGTCGCTTCAGTTCTATCAGGCTCTGGTAGGTTTTGAATAGCAGTGTCTATGCTGGAAAGCAAATTTGCTCGTCGCAATACTATACGTGCCTGCCTCATAGTAAGGCTTCTTGGCACCGTTGGAACTTCAGGAGGGGATTCTACCAAAGCATACTCTTCTTCTGAGTAGTTATTTTGCATGTACTCAGCAGAAGCGGATATACGGTTGACTACTTGACCTTCTTGGTTAAGTATCTCGTACAGCATGTTAAGCAACCCACTCAATAATGATACCGCCTACACCACCGGGCCCACCAGTAGAGGTACCTGCTGCTGCGCCTCCCCCTCCGCCTAATTGCCCACCCTTGCCTCCTTGAGCACTGGCGCCTCCTCCACCTCCAGCAAAAATGCCACCACATAAGCTGTTCCCGCTTCCTGTTCCTGCCCCTGGCTCAGACTCACCGTCACTTGTGCTTCCTGTGGTAGGTCTACCTACCGGGGCTAGGAACCTCCCAAGGAATCTGGAGGTATCACCGGGAAGAGGTGCTGTTCCTAAGTCTACGCCTGTTGATCGGGCACTGCCTCCAAAGCAACCAGTGCCTGCATTAGAGCCGCTGCCTGCTGGTGTGTAGCCGTATATACCTACAGCTCCCCCTCCAGACGTACTAACATCAGATGAAGAGCCGCCTGTGACGTTCATTACGTTACCACCCGAGGCTGTGCCGCCTGCTGGAGCACCTGTAGTCGTACCCCCTGCACCACCGTTAGCCGTCATCGTGGTAAGGCCAGTTGCAGTCACTGTAGTAGTGCCACCGGCAACACCGTTGGCACCGTTGGCACCACCAGCGCCACCAGCGCCGATGGTGTAATTGATAACTGTACCGGCAGTTAGGTACTGCTTACTTTGAGATAGGCCTCCCGCAGCACCACCCCGTCTTGAAGACGCACCCCCACCTCCACCCCCAGGCCCGATAGCAGTTATAAGGTAGTCCGCAGAAACTCTAACTGTAAAACTGCCAGAAGTTGTAGAGATAAACTGGTTTGGCAATCCGCCAGAACTGACTCCGAGTACGCCGGTTAAAGGTGTTGGCATTTATTTTCCTTACTTAATCCAGAGACCAATAGTAGCATCTTCATAAACAAGTTTGAAAGACGCTGAGGGTACGTTTAGTAAAATCTTGCCATCACTTAAAGTCTGCTTATTGACTTTCAGGCTGCCTATATCTATGGTTTGTGTTCCTGAAGTAGCAAGTAGGCACACTCCAAAGGTGTCGCCTTTAAGTAGTCCTGTAGTGGGTATGTCTAGCTCTATGCCTGTAGCATTTATCAGGTAAGTGACACCGGCCACAGCGGCAGTAGTTGTAGTTATGACCTGTGTAATTTCAGTCCCTGCTGTTGTACTTGTCCAATCGGCTGAAACCCCCGGTTGGCTAGTTGCCACGTTCGCGAGGTTGTTTAGTAACAGCCAAAACCGATCATTGTGCTTAACCGAGGCAGGTTTATTCAAAGCACCTGTTAAAGTGCTCCACAGACCTTTGAAATTAGCAGAGGCAGCAGAGACAGCAGCAGCACTTTCAGCTAAGTCTTTAGCGGTTAGCGCAGAAGTCAGGTAAGCACCTGTGGTGTCTACTGCATAGACAGCATTATCATAGACATTTGAACCGAGTGCTGCTACCTGTGTACCAAATGGGTTTAAAGCTACACTCCAAGGGTAGGCAAGTGTGTTAAACGTCGCCCTGTTGTTTGGGTCTGGAGCCGAAGGTAGGGCAGTGATAGATGTTGGTGCAACTAAAGGCATTTAAACAAGTCCTTTTACTGTTATCTGAAATTTACTTGTAGAAAAGTTTTCGTATATAAGTTCACCTGACCCCAACCCAAACGGGCTTAGGCCTGAGTAGCCTTCAACATCTACACCTATCCAGGAGACCGGAATGTCGAGGTACCGCTGAAATATGTCCAAAGCGTAATCAGCTGACGCTTTAGGCATGGTCACCCGGCATCGCATATTGGTAGCTTTGTGTCTTCTAACAATGGTGAGTGTACCATCGTCTAAGGTTTTAATGAAGCTGTACGTAGTAGGTTCTGCTGTAGCACCCCACTCTACACCGGCACCTACAGAGCCTTCAATGTATAGGGGGATAATGTTGCCTATGTTGAAAAGTCCCAAAGACACTGTGGCACCTGTAGAGGCAGCTACCGTTAAAGTCAGTTCAGCGGTATTTCGTATAGGCAGATTTTGCACAATCAGTTTATCCTTTTGCAGCAGACTGCTAAAAAGATACTCATACCAGTTTGGAGGGTCTTCCAAGAGAGAGTAGGTTTGATTGTGAATAACTGTGCCACCGGGAGTAGCTTTTATCAGGATAGTGACCGAGGAACCTAGAAGACCGTAGAGCGCGATTGTGTTGAATATGCCTACATTTAATTGGTAGGTAAGGCTAGTGGTTGTGGTAGCTGCTGTGCTTCTGTAAAAGTCAAAAGGCGCGTACCTTTGAGTAGGCCCAATGTCCTGCCAAAAGGTGGGGTCATTCTCTGGGAAAGTAGCTCTCGCTGAATGAGCCTGCACACATTCATAGACCCTGTGAGTAGTAGTCCTTATGACCTTAGCACCTAATGCAAAAGTACCACTAACCCACAGAGTTTCACCAGCAGCGGGTTCGGCTATGGTGGTACCTGCCCCAAAGTTAGCATCAGTAATAGTTAATGGTGGAAGTATTTTCATTACACGAGTGTTACAGGGGTTGGTTGCTCTGGGTTACCATTCACAGCCTTTGAGATTTTAACAGTCTCAATCAAATTCAGTGCAAGGTTTTCATTCATTTTAGCAAGTTCCCTTGACAAGATTTCCAAGACCATAGATTCTGTCATATTCCCGTTTTCAGGGTTGTATTCAGCAGGTACTATTGCCTCACCTTTATGCACAAAAGCAAGTTGGTCTTCAGGTACGTAGTTAGTACCAACTGCGAAAGAGTTCACTCCAGCACGTCTTGCAGCATCTGCTAGATCGGTGTAATTGAAGCCGCTTAACGCACCGATATCTGTGAGAGAAGCACCGGCACCGAACAGGGCTCTAAAAGCATCTGCGACACTGCCTCCACTGCTGGATGCTTGGTCATAGATTTTCTGCAAACTTTCGAGCCTCGATTGCTCCGCGTCGCTTACTGCTGCATAAGAAGAACCATAGCTGCCTAAGTAGTTTTCAGTTACATAACGTCCGCTAGCGTCTTTACCTGCACTCCTTGGTGTGCTTCCGCCTGTGACTGCGTTACCTCCACCAATCACAAAATCAGGTTTAAACGTACCGGGAATCTTGTCCATTGGTTTAGCAGTTGCTTCCCTCAAACCACGGATGGCTTCTTCAACAGTTAAAATAGCCTCGTAAGTACCGTTAGCTATCTCAATCTGTTTCTTCCAGTAATCTAAAGTCTCATCAAGTTTTAGGCTTTGTGCTTCGAGTTCCTTGAGCGTTTTTTGAGCGTCAGTGAGTTGATCTTCAGTGAGGTCTCTCAACTGAGAGAGCTTTCCTGCTAAAACTAGCTTATCTTTCTCAAAGTCGATAACACTAGCATAGTTGTCCATGCTCATCTGTCCGCGAACAGCAGAGTAGGCTTCCTCCAAAGCCTTTTGATCTGGAAGACCACCACCAGACAAAGCCGTGGCTAACATGGCGTTAATGTTGGCAGTACCCGTAGAGGCTGAGGCTTTAGCAGTAGAACTGACTTCCGAATAAAGCTCTTTAATGCTCTTATCCAGAAAGTCAAACAGGCTAGTCAGCTTGCTTATAAGGTCTTGCTGTTGGCTTATTTTCTTATCGAGAAGCTCCTTCTCTTTGGCAACAGCTTTTTCAAGTGCGGCCAACGCCTTGTCTCTGGTATCCCTAGCAGCAGTGGCAGCGGCTTCGGCGGCTTGTCTAGCAGCATCACCTACAGCAGTGAAAGCAGGGGCAAGTTCCAGCAGGAAGGCGTACATCTTCCGACCTGCTTCTGTAGAAAGGTCTTGAGATTCCACGAGAGCGCGGTATTCTTCTTTTGTTTTAGGTAAGTCTAAGCCCTTGTCCTTGAATGTCTTACCTAGTTGACGAAGAGCAACTGCTCTTTTTTCTTCATCAGAGTAGAAGTTGTCAAAGTAATACGATGTTGCTTTTGTGAATTTTTCAATATCACCAAAAGCGTCGATCAACTTACTGGCTAAGTCCCCTCCTTTTAAGCTGCTTTCAAACAAGGTCTGACCGAGGCTGTCGAATACTGCATTGACTGTACCCAAAGAAGTAGCAAGTCTTGTCAGTGTCTCAATAGCTGTTTCGCCTTCTTTGGCAAACTCGGAAGGTTTGTAAGTACGGACAGTTTCTTTACTTATTACATCTCTGGTTTGTTGGATGGTGTCATCGTAAGCATTTGGGTCGCGGACTATTTCATTTACCCTGCGCGTTGTTTCGGTAACAGTGTCTTCCCATGAACCAAGAATTTGCTGCGCCATCTCGTTGTTGGCGGTTTTAAGCGCCTCCGAGATCTTAGCTTGAGCTTGTTCTTGTGAGAGGCCGGTTAAATCAAGGCCTTGTTGCTTACCTGTGTCAGGGTGGATTTGTGTACCAATTTGGGTAGTAAAATTCTCAATCTTAGTTGTATCTAGTCCTAGGCTTTTAGCCATATCCACGGTATTTTTACGCATACCTAGATAAGCGTCTTGAATTGCTTTACTGCCTTCTAACTCACCTGTGTCCCTGATACTGTAGCTTGGGCCACCAAATAAATAGCCACTTTTACGCCGTAAGTCATAGCTTCTTAAGGAATCTTTCCCTCCAAGTTCACCTGTAATACCGGAACCCACAGTTTTTGTTTTACGGAATAAACCTAATGCAGACGCAACAGCTAGTCCGCCAGCAATCCAGGGCATTGCCGCCCCTAGATTTGCCATGAAACCACCGGGAGCAGCTGCTGCGCCTACACCCGCACCACCTTCCATAGCTATACCTGCTGTAGCAGCAGAAGAACTGTGAACCCCTAACGAGCTACCTACCCCTCCCCAGAAACCTGTACCGCTCGTCATTCCTGTATAAGCAGAGTAAGCACTGCTACCCATATTTAAAATGCTGCCTGCTCCACCGGCTGCACTGCCTGCCTGAGCTACCGCACCGCCTCCACCACCCCCACCGAAAAGAGCACCGACAATGGCACCCATAATAGGCTGTAGCAAGACCTTCACCTGCATCATAAAAGGCTTACGAAGCAGTTCGTCTACAAGTAGTTTTCTCAGTTTAACACGCCCAGCCTTACCACCTTCAAAGATAGCGGTATCAATAGCATCAGCTACGCCGTTAACTAGGGCGTCCCGTTTTTGCTTCATCACATCTCGGTAGGCTTCAAAACCTTTTTCAGCTCCACGTCTTAGTGCTTCTGCTGTAGAAGTCTCTAAGAGATTAGACAGCTCTGCGATAGCCCCTTCTCTTTGAGCAATATTCGTCAGAAGTTCTTCTGCCACAGGGTTGCCAGCATCGCCAGCCATGAGGTTAGAAAAGACTAAGGCGTCTTGCAGAGCAGCAAGTCTCTGCCTTTCAAGTTTGATCTGTTCCTTGATAGCCTCTGTTTTCTCTAGGTAAGCGTCAGTGGCTTTTCTAGTCTCAAGTGCTTGAGCCTTTTCTGCCTCAGCTGTGCTAAAGAGGGAGGTGTTTATATTGGCGTAGGACTCTTCTAAGGCTTTTAAAGCCCGCTCTCTTTCTGTGTCTCTAGTGTCTTTTTCCCAAAATTCAGCATCAGCCTTTTTCAGTTTAGCAATCTCACCATAGTAGTTATTCGCTGCAATTGTACGGCGCTTGAGACTATCACTTTCTAGTTTTTCAATCTTAGAATTTTGAGTTTGCTCAAACGTAAGGCGCTCTTCCCGCATAGCCTGCAAAGCAGCATCGTAATCTTTATAGGCTTGGCTACCTACAGGGGAGGCTCTCTTCTTAGCTTCAATTTCTTTATAGGTAGTATCGTAAGAGGAGGCGTAATCCTCAAGCCCCTTTTTAACCACGGCCAGGTTTTCTGCTTCGTAAGAGGCAGTTAAAAGCAGTAGGCGAGCTTGGTGTTCGCCTCTGTTTATGATTTCGTTCTGGAGCTTGTTGTCAAGTATTTGGGCTTGATCGTCGTAAGCAGCCTTAAGTAAGGCTGTTTCATCGTTCAGCCTTCTCTCTAGGTTCTTAAGGGTGTTGTCTTTTTCTATTAGGCCACGGGGGTCAGAGGCTCCCCCGCCTCCTGACATATCAGGGGCGGCTTCTAAACCTTTAAAAAGCGCACCAGAGGCTTTCAGCTTTTCTGCAAGTTCTTTTTGCTCTGCGTCTGACACCCTCTTAGCCTGCTCTCTAACACGATCTACGGCTCCCATTTGAGCGCCTACACGCTTAATGGAGGAGTCTACAGCAGCAGAGGCTTCGTCTAGTTCTTTCTTTAGATTCTTTTCTGTTAGTGCTCTTGCAGCCAAATTAGTGCTAGGTGTGATATCAGGAAGGTTGCTTAGCCTTTGAAAGGCTCTCCTTTCCCTTTCCTTTGCTTTCCCTAAAAAGTCTTCTTCAGGTTGAAGTTGTTCTCTTGCAGCAGCCTCTTCCGCTTGTCGCTTCTTAGCATCACCTATAGTAAGTCCTTGAAGATTCAGTTCGTTAATTCTTTCTAGTTTTTTAGCTTCTTCATCTAAGGCCTTTATAATTCCCTGAGAGTGCTTTTCAGCAGCCTCTTTAGAAGCATCCCCAGACTTAGACTGAAGGTACTCATACAGCATCCAACCGGCAGCTACTACAGCGAGTACAGCTCCAACCTTACCTAGAGAAGTAAGGTTTGCTAAAGCTCCTGCCCTAGAGACAGCAGCATTTTTGGCTTTAGCAATAGTGTTAGCTTCTGTAGCAGCGGTGTCCGCAACCAACGCAGCAGCAGCAGTGGCCTGCATACTGATAGTTATACCAAGACCAACCCTCCACAGAGTGTAAGCTCCGACTACAGCAAGTGTTGCTGTGCTGTGCTCTACCAAAAAGGCGGTAAACTTTACTAGGACTGTAACTACACTAGACATTAACCTCACAAGTTCTGTCAGTCCTGATACAAATTCTGGAGAGTTAAAGGCCTCTTTAGCAGCAGAAGCAGTTAACCATAGAATAGGTTCAACCGACTGGTAGGCGGTGTACATGGAGTTCTGCAAAGCAGCGCCGACACCTTTAAACTGGCTTTGTAATGTCTGAGAAAGTCTGGCTGCTGAAATAGCTGCCATACCATAAGACTCATCAATTTCTTTTCTAATACGGGCAAGTTCGTTGGCAAGTCCAGAGCCTGCGCCTTTGGCCTCCGTCTGGATAAGGCGCAGCATCTCTACAATTGGCTTTCCGCCTCGTTCGCTGAAAAGTTGTTGAATAACATTTTTAGCGTCTATAGCTGACATTTGCAAAAGCTTTTCATTAAGCTCTGCAACAACCTCTAACATGGGCCTGAAGCCGCCTGTAACACTGTCTCGAATTTTCAGCCCTAAAGAGCTTATGACAGCTTCAACCTTTTTAGACCGGCCTGATAGATCGGCGTACATATTTCTAAAGGCAGTACCAGCAGCAGACGCCTGGATACCGATGTTTGCAAGTGCTGTAATGCCTGTAGCGGTGTCCTCCAAGGAGACTCCGTATTGGGAGTTAACCACAGTGGCCTGCCTCATGGCTCCAGAGAAGGCTTCAACACTGGTCATGGAGATAGCAGAAGCTTTAGTAATAACGTCAGCTACCCTGCTAAAACCTTCTGCCCCAAGTCCGAAAGCTGTACTAACAGAAACCAGTGTGTCGGCAGCTGTTTTTAGATCGGTTGTACCTGCTACCGAAAAGTTAAGCACGTCCTGAGTCACTGCTAAAACTTCGTTAGCCTTCAAGCCTGCTAGAGAGAGGGTTTTCATAGCCTCTGCTATCTGAAGCGGGCCAAAAGGCCCCTGCATAGCAAGTCTGCTCAATTCAGAGTTTAGTAGCCTGATCTCCTCTGCTGTTGCCTCGCCAAGGACAGCTATGATCTCCATAGTGTGAGCCACTTCCATACCCTGCTTGGCAGTCTGAACAAAAGCAGTAGATAAAGCAGCACCTGCCAGCAAAGGCGCAATGTTGCCCCAGGTCAGCCAGAGCAGATTAAAGCCAGAGGCAAGTCCCCGTGCCATCGAGTGCAGATTGTTGCCGCTTATGTTCAGCCTATCCCAAGCTCCAGCAAGCTCTACTGCTTCCTTTTTCCCTTTGCCAGAAGGGTCTACAGAGGCTGGTGCATCTTGAAAGCTGAAGTTAGAACGTGGTGTAGGTTTTCTGCCAATACCGAGGCTGCTATCAAAATTAGCAAACATCTGACGATCAGACGCCAGCTTATTAGCGGCTATCTTGTCATTTAACGCCTTTTCAATTGCAAGTCTTTCTTTAGCGGCAACACCTTCTGCTGCTACCTTCAGCTTTAGCATCTGTTTCCAGCCAGCAATGTCTTCCTCCATTGCCCTTTTCTGCGCCTCTCCCATCTTGTCAAGTGAGGACTTTTGCTCTGCCTCCATCAGCTTACGGACTTTCTCAAAGCCTTTGACGCTCACCGCCTCTGCGTCTTGCTGCATCTTGACCTGCATAGCGTGAAACGGGGAAAGCGTGGCTCCAGCATCTTTAAGACTGATAAGGACGTTTATGTCTTTGAACTTTGCTTTGGGGTCGTAGTTAGCAAGGTCTTGGTACATTTTGGTAGCCTCCGCCTTAGCTTTGGCAGAGATGCTTCTAAAGCTCTTCTGTACCTGAGTTTCAACAGCCCCCAAAGATTTAGCGACAGAGACCTCAGTTGCTTTTCCTATCTCTGTTCCTGAGTTAGCTATGACAGCCCGTAGCTGCTCCATCTCGCTTTTTAAAACCTTACCGAGTTGCGAGATTTGGCCTTTGAAAGTATCTTTAAGTGTCTTGGCAGAATTGTTTAATTCTTCAATGGCGGTCTTCATGTCCTGAAATACGGAGGACTGACCTTTCATCCCAACCAGTATTTTTCTCATCTCTTCCAGAGACTTGCCAGAACCCCTAGAAGAGTTCAGCACCCCCGTGAGCTTGTCAACCGTCTGTGCAAGCTTGTCTAAGTCTTGTACACCTGTGACCTCAATATTAAAGCCTAAATTTTCAGACATGACTTAGCCCTTGACAAATTAAAATACCCGGTATAACCGGGTATTTTACCTTCTTTGCCTTGGTCTTTGGTTACTTTTCGTCTGCTCTTGTTGCACCTTAGAGTGCTTTGAGACTGCTTCAGACCAAACACGGTCTATCTGACGAATCTTATAATAAAAGGCTTCAAACTCTTCAGTTTCCTGCATCTCAAAAGCATCAAAGTAGGACTTAATTTGAGATGTAGAAAGTCTTAAAGGCTGCCCGTGTGTGTAAGACCTATCTACAGACAGGTCTATAAAACACTCGTAGGGCCAAGCAAGTCTTGCTAAGAGGCGAGGCTTGGAGAGGAGGGTGGAACTAGGTTGCCCTGTCTGCTCCTCAAACCTCTCCAACATGTCTACCTTATCCCCCCACTCGATCTGCCAGGCAAAGTAGTCAATTAGTTTTTTTCGTCTTCCTCATCCTGTACTTGCTTGTACAGCGCTTCTTCTTTAGATTGAGCTTCTACCCACTTGTAAAAACCTTCTAAAGCCAAGAGCTTTTTAGCATTCTCTACTGAGTAATCCAATGATTGACCCTGGAAAACTACAGGGCCTTTCCAGCCCAACAGTACAGTCTTAGCCATTGCCTCAATAGTAATCTCACGAACCTTAGCGTCCCCTGCTTCTGTATTGGACTCAATAAGGCGTTGGTTACGCTTGTACAGAGGCTGAACAACTTTGCTAAAGTTCTTATTAAGGTGTTTCGCAATCAAAAATTCAATATCACCTGCGTAGGGGCACCATACCCCACCTGTAACTTTCTGATCGTTTGTAGCGAAGTCATTAAAAAGGTCTATTGCTTTAGTCATTGTATTTCCTGTGTTATCGCCAAATGGCAGAGCACATTCTATACTCTCAGAAATACAATAGCAAGTTTGGAAAGCAAAAAGCCCCGCCGTTTTAAAGGCGAGGCAAAGTTGGGATTAACCAACACACAGGAGAATTACAGGTCTAAGGCAGCACCTAGTCTGTCCATGAACATAACTTTACGGAGGGTAGGTGTAGGGTTGCCCAGGTCTAACAGGCCTTCCAAACTTACACTCACCATCATGTCTTGGTCTTTACCACCAGCGCTGACGTTGTAGGTGTCGACGTTAGCTTGAGGTATTGTGAAAACATAGCCGTTGCCTTCAGAGTCGAAAGCCGTGAAGCTCAGTTCGATGTTTTCGTTGTTCAAAAACTCAGCAAAGAATGTCTTACCTGTTGCAAAGTAAATCTCTAAGTCTACCTTTAGCGCAATAGTACCAGAACCGATACCTATTGAACCTAAGAAACAGATAGCATTTTGCATACGCAAAGCGTTATCGTAGTTAAGACTAATAGATTTTACAAAGGTAGAGGTAAGTGGAGCACCGTTAACCCACAAGGCGCAAGATGTGCCGGAAACACCAGACATGATCTGGTATGCAGAAGACACCGCAGGAGTACCAGGCAGGAAGCTAGAAGTGTCAGCGTCAGAAGCCTTACCCATAAAGGTAAAGTCTAAAGTGCTAAGTGAGCCATCAGCAATGCTTAAAGAAAACGCAGAAACGGTTTGCCCTGTGAAAACAAAGAACTCACCTGTATCAATGGACTTTCTTTCTAAGCTGAAACTTCTCTGGTTTGTGCCGTTGCTTAACCTCGAAGACTTCAAAACAGTAGCTGCGTAAGGGCCACCAGCAACACCTGGAGTACCTGGGTCGAGAGTAACCACTGTAGTCGTTGGTACTGTAGTAGGGTGAACTCTAAACAACTTGTTATCATTGGCGGTACCTGTACCTGTAACAGTAAACCACTGACCTAAAGACAGGTTACTGAAAGCACTGGCACCTGTAGGAGCCACTGCTGCTGTTATGGTACCTGTTGCAAAGGTAGCACTAAAAGCAGCACCTATACCATCTACACCGTAGGCATCCCAAGAGTCTTGTAGTGCAGCTTGGAAGAATCGGTCGTACTCGCCATATTGCATCTGGCAGTTAAGGGTGCCACCTGACTCAGCGGAAACAGGAACCTTACTGGTGTTGGCACGGTACTGGTTAATTTCTCCAGAAACCTCTTCCGAGATGGTGTAGTTAAAACTCTCACCTGTACAACGAATTTCAAAAGAAGACCCAGCAATAGGTGTTTCACCATAAACCAGTTCCTCCACACCCTGCATCTGGACTAGGGAAGTAGAAGCTAATGCCATATATTTTCTCCAGCAAGTAATAAGCTAATCAAGTTAGAATACTTGGCATTGCTGCTGGAAGCAAGGTTAAGTGCTACACCTGTCGCCTCTCTGAGGTTACAGGCGACATTTATTGCTACTAAGGCAGCGAATCGTACCAGAAAGGTATCAGAGCAGCCTGTGCTACCCAACCATCTTTTGCAGGTTTTGAGCTGAACTTAGCAGCTTGGGTGCGCAAAGGGGACATACTATCTGTCTTATGCACCACAGGGTAAAAGAAGTCAAGCAAGGTATTGGCTTGGGCAGTGCCTGAGCCTTCTTTCACATTCGCTTCTAAAACAATAACCCCCATAACCCTGTTGCCTCCATTCTCACCCAAAGCTATCTGCTCTCCATCCATGTAAACCATGCTAACGCAAAGGAATGGGTTGCTTTGGGTAGCCCTGTTAACCGTCATTTTGTTGTCGTACTCTACCTCCAATGGATAATCTGCCCACAAAGCAAGTGTGGAGTTGATCTTGGTAGCTAGCGCTACTCGAACTTGTTCTCTGGTTACGATAGGCATTACAGAGCTACTTTCCTTAGAGTTCTTAACTTGGAATATTTCATAGTTACATAAGCTACCATAGCCACCTTACCATAAGACTCTAGTTTGTTTTCTGGTCTTATACCTTTTCCATCTGGCCCGATGTTGTTTTCTACATCACTGGCATAGGGTGCGTAATTAGTTATTGTAACTTTGGTGTTCCACTTAATATCAGGTACTTTACGCAGCTCTCTAGCAAGTGTTGCGCCCACCGCTGGGTCGCTGCCCTTGTGGTAGGGGCTCTTC
>Ga0315288_10001132_pt1 | contig 34244 bp, 37 predicted proteins | sample YL17G11_20_MG_FD_203454 | JGI IMG/M metagenome (GOLD analysis project Ga0315288, IMG submission 203454) | Sediment microbial communities from Yellowstone Lake, YNP, Wyoming, USA - YL17G11_20 | ecosystem: Environmental > Aquatic > Freshwater > Lake > Sediment | place: USA: Wyoming | collected...
AATTTGGCATAATCTGAATAGTCTTTGTGAATTGTAATGAACACTCTTTCAGTTCCTGTGCCTCTTCCAGAAGAGAGGAACAACACATTTGAGTGCTTCTCTACAAATTCCACACATTTTTTCATTCTTTCTTCGGGATTTTCTGGAGGTTTAAAGGCTGCAACAGTGATGGCGATCATCTCTATGCCCAGCTTACTCATGTCAGGAACCATAGTGTAATCGTGTATGACTCCTTCTTTCTCAAGCTTCTTTATCATTCTACCAACTGTAGGCTGGGATAATCCCAAAACTCTGGCCAGTTCTCTGTCACTTCTTCTACTATTCTTTATAAGTTCAGAAACAAGCTTCAACTCGACATCTTTCACATGGTTCACCAATGTTATTATTCTCTCATGGTTAATTTAAACTCTTTTAAAGAATGCCACACTCCAATAGCAAGCTGATAACGCTATATATTGACTGTGAAAACAAGAGATTCAAACAAAAGACTCAGACGGTGTAGGGCAGAACAAAGCAAAAACTCCACAAAGTTTCGTTTCTCAGAACTAAACACTTCTTAGTGATTTAGTTCCGCCAAGTATTTGTATCCTGAAAACAGAATAGCATGCTTCATGAGGGAATGGGGGAGCAGCTCAGAGAAAGGGAGAAGTATTCTGAACCAAGGGGAGAATATCTCTCATTCGCCTCAATCATCGATTGGCTTATTATGCAGTTCTTGACTTAAAGTTTACTCTGCCACAATTCTTTTGATACTTGTTTAGAGATAAAGTGTATAACATGAAAGCTCAAAGCAGAACACTCCGAAACAGAGTGATGACAGCTTTAACACAGCTTGAACAATCACTATAACATACTTCATTCTGTTCTGAAGTCACAAACATTACAAGGGAGTCCTTAGAAAGAAAATCTCGCAAATAGCTTTATGTAATAAGGGCGAAGAACATGTGTTGAGCAAAGATGGGTGTGAGTTAGGTTTGTCTTTGAAAAGGTCTCAGAAGAAACTTAGAAGAAGTAAAAGATTCTTGAAGAGAATGCACAGGAAACGAAGATGGAAAGAAGGAAAGAAGACATAAGGCTATATCCTTTTTTTCAGTCTAGTGCTGCCAATAGATTTGTGAAAAAGCATTCTATGACAGAAGCAGACGTGTTTAGGACTGCTTTGGTTTGGACAATTTTCTTTGCAGAATTGAAAGCAGAACGAATGCCCAGCAGAGTGCTAGGATTATGCTTGTGCCAAATAGAGTATTCCTCAGTGGATGTAGCCATATGAAGAAATCAACCAGCAAGTCTGGATTTAGCTCTCTGTAGAGTTCTTGAATATGGGGCTGTTGTGAATTGACCCCTTGCTCAAAACCAAGTACGTAAGCTATTGCTATAGCTTGGATGACAGTTGCCACGATCAGGATTACAACAATTGCCTTGAATGCTCTGTTCATGATTGTCTCACCTACTCAAGAAACATATAGCTAGACTTTCATATTATTCTAGGTTTTAGAACAGCAAACCGTTCTGTAACTTGAGACCATGTGCTGTGCTTTTTAGACTTACGAAGAAAGATACTACTGCAATTCAAGCTCCATTGACCCAAAAGCTATTGACCTAAATCTTAATAATAATGACTTCTCATCTGAAAACAGGTCTGTGCGGTCGTCGTCTAGCTGGTTAGGACACAAGCCTTCCAAGCTTGCGATCCCGGGTTCAAATCCCGGCGACCGCACCAAACGAGAGAATTAACATTATTGACTTGATTGATGCTTGAGAATTGTGTGGTTAAGTGTTTTAAGTGGTTTTCAAACGTTTTTGAAAGATTGAAGCCTAATTCACGAGACTTTTCGACCAATTCTTTGTCTAGATAGAGCACAACATTACGTTTGTTTGACATATGCGCTTGCACCCGGGCAGGGACGAGGGCAAGTTCTTTGCTATAAGTCTGTTGTTTGAAGCGCGCACACAACAGGGATTCGCGTTTATCACTAATGCCATTTTCTTGGAAAAATCGACAATCTCCATCCGTAACATAGAATTTTAACATCCGAAAGATTCTTGAATCTCTCAGCAAATGCCGGCATAATGTCTTTGCAGATGATGGCTCCTTCAACCTTCCCTTTTGTACTGGTCTTAAAATAGCTCATATAGCTTCTCAATTGGTTCAAAGCTCTTGTTCCGATCTCGTTGAGTTTCAGCTCAACGACTATCAAAGTGTCGTTCTTGTCTTCATACAGCAAGTCTATCCTACCAACGCCGGGGATATCCATTTGTCTATCAACCAGAGTCAAATCATGTCCGATCAAATTCGAGTTTCTCACTATGAAATTCTCAAGGTCAGCCTCTAGGATTTCCATAACCTCATCACTTGAGATTATTGTGTCCGGGTTATATCCTGCCTTTTCGTTTTCCTCAATTTCCAACAACAAAACTTGTACATCATCAGCTGTCAATTCTCGCCACGCACGTGTGGCTGATCCAATACATTGATTTTCGGTTTTACCATTCTTGAACGGAATATTAAGTGAAAGCTTGTTCGCAAGATTTTTGTCAAAAGGCAGAGGGCGTTTAAGCTTATACGAAAGTACGGTGTCACCAAATATGATGACATCATCTCTGTTAGTTTGTTCGCCAGAGATTCGCGCTCCAATATGAGGGTTTCGATACTTCCTAGTTATGGCCTTATTTTCCACCACTTTGACGGTGTCCAATACTTCATCAATAACATAATATGCAGTAATGTATCTACCACCTCTAAGTGTAGTATGGAAAAAGACGTAATCTCCTTCTCGAAGATCCTTTTTCAATTTCCTCGCCCGTGCCCCAAGATCTCCATAGGTGAACTCATCCAAAACTGGATCTGCGGGTATTTCTTGAATGTATGGAATTAGCAGATTAACCAATGGTCCTCACCTTTGCGTTTCGAGGATATGGCCTTCCCTTTATTTGAGACTTCCTATGATGTCATGACGCGCGCATGCATTAGATTGTGCTTACCAGTTATCATAGCAGGTTAGGTCTTTCTCTGCTCCACAGGCGCATTTGGCAAAAATCAAGTAATCGCCGACAGTATCGGGACGAATCTCGAAGGACACGCCATTTCCAGTAACATGGACATAATGATACTTGTGCTCTTTCCAAAACTCTAGCAGCAGTTTCTTTGAATAGTCAGGCATCTCGTTCAGCTTCATTATTTTCTCGCAAAGTCTTAATGGGTCTTTAAAAGCTTCATTGGCGAACTCTTCCTTCCTGCTATTAGCGCGCAGGACCACAAATGGTCTCGATCTCACATGCGTGGTTGCCTATTCTTCAGTTTGCTGAAATGACCTTTGTAATATCTGTCTCCACATTTTCCGCATGACAGCCATTCACCCTTGTCAGCCATCATAACTCCTTCACCACATCTCGGACAGAATGGGTTTGAGCGAATAGCTTTTTCATCCTCAATCTTGTATCTCGCCATAATATTGTCACCAATGACCTTGAACTCTTGATATGCTCTGAAGCTATATTTCTTATCCCACTTCGAAAGCCTACGCTTTCTTTCGTAAAATGGGCGAAAACAAACGAAGAATAAAAACAACGACAAATTTGACATGAAAATTGAAAATCAAGCTCCACTCGGATTTAGTATGAAAACCTGATAGATTCTGATCAACGTGCGCTTCGCGCACACAATTGGTCTATCTCTCTTAAGCCTCTTAGTTCTTTGCAACCTCTCTGTTACGATATGTCTCTTCAGCTGCTATCACATTCGCCCAATCGATCGATCGTGGGGCACAATTGATATAAATGGATTGAAGCAGAGTAGGGTGGGCTGAAAAATGAGGAAAATCGCGTTTCTATTTGCAGTGTCTGTCTCTATCATGTTGGCTGTTCCCTGTTTTGCCTATTCTCTGCCACCTGTCACAGATGGACTTGTTGGGTGCTGGGAATTCGATGAAGGAAGCGGGGTCACAGCAGTAGATAGTAGTGGAATTGGAAATCATGGATTGATAGTAAATGCAACATACTCAGATGACATTCCTCCACAAACACTTTCGAACTATTCCCTAAGATTCAATAGTACATGGGGTAACGCATATTCCTATGTGACAATTCCAGACAATTCAAGTTTGAGACCGAGTTCAGGTCTGACTCTAGCGGCTTGGGTGAAAGCAGGCACCTATGAAGGGCGCATGCGCACCATTATCAGCAAGCAAATCGGCTCAGGGGGCGGTGACTCCTTTGTGCTATGGTATCATGACGACGGAAACTTGTGGTTTGACGTCGGAGGCGTAGGGCACATTATGACTGGACAACCGCCAGCAAATGAATGGCATCAAATAGTAGCAACATACAATGGGACATTAATGCAACTATATGTGGACGGCGTGGAAAAGGTCAGTAGCGCGGCTACAGGATCGATTCCGTACGATAACAATACTGTTCTCATAGGGGCAGACAGCAACCAAGCAGATCACACGCCAGATGCAGGCTGGAATGGCACCATTGATGATGTCTTGATCTACAACAGAGCACTAAGCCAAGCAGAAATAGCGCAGATAATTCCCGAATTCCCGTCTGTTCTAACACTGTCACTTTTCATGTCAGCAACGATAATTGGAGTCATAGTATACACAAGAAGGCACAGGAAACAGGTCAATCTAGCGCGCACGCTTCGAGCTCACTAAGCCTACCTCTTTCAAACCTCTTAGTTCCCTCAAGTCTCTCTGTTACGATATGTTGAACGACCACTAATACATTCAATTATTTGCACTAATTTCACGAGTTGGAAGCCGCTGGTCTCATGGATATTCAATATGAGAAGACAGTTTTGCCGGATAAGCCCCTTCATTGATTATATTCAGAACCCTTCCATTATATTTGTCAACGTGATTCACATTGGCCCGAGGATTGAGTCTGAAGATAAGAAGCTTCTCTGCGTCGCTAATTAAATCGTCCCAACTCCTTGCTGTAATCCATATATGAATTCGAGACTCATCCCTTCTATTAAGAATCCATCTACCGGTGTTATCCCTTTGACCTCTGAAATGGTCTTTTGCTCGCTTGAAAGCACCTTCTGTTTCAGCTTTGCCCACGTAGAGGATTTCAGAATCATATGCGATTAAGTAGAGTCCTGGCCAACCCTTCAGTTCCTCAGGCATTCGGTCTCTTGTCCCGAAAGGACCTTTCCATTTCAAGACAACTTGTTCCATATATTGATATCCCTTGTTGTTGATAAATGAAGTTTCGCACTAATGAATTGAATATCCGTCTAATGCGCTAACACGCACTGTGTCAATCTCTTTCTAACCTCTTAGCTCTTTGAAACCTCTCTGTTAGTAAATCATCATACAACATAATCACCAATCATATGTTTGTCTTTCAAGGTAACGATTCAATTTCTAATTTCTAAATTCCAGATGGGATAAAATATTAGAATTTCTAAATATTTTCTATTTTAGAATTAGAAATTAGAAAGCTCTCTTTGTAATACTAGGATACAGAGTGAAAGAGAGGTTATACAGAAAGAGGTAATAGGGTTCTCGATTTGAGACTTGGAGATCTAGCGCAAGAAAAACTCATCATCCAATTAAGAACTACTATGAGTATTGGTATGCCGTCCAAAAGAAATTTTGTTCTCTTTCCTGTATTTCATCATTTGAGATCGGAGATTCTTGTGGCTTGTAATTTCTCCCGTCAGAATTTTCTCTTGGAATCCCTTTCGATGAGGTCGAGGTAGATGAGTTAACAACTCCAAGTAATAAGCCCATGAAATTCTCTTATTGTAAGTCTCATATTCTTGTCGAAACTGCAAGAGATATCCCAGAGTTCGCGCAGATATTCCTAGGTCAAGATTCAATGTTTTCATGAAACCAGTAACCTCGTATTTATTGCGAAAAGCAAGTATTCTTTCAGCAGTTTTCCAGTATGCAGCCACTCTGTCTTCTTTTGCCTGATTGAGCAAAGCGCGACAATCACTAACCAGATTCTTGTAGTCAGTTTCATATTCTTCGAGTTTGTCGATTTGTTCCAATGCTTCTTCATCAAATTGTATTGTAGGTATGCGTTCCGTCTTGTTGCCTGATTTGACCTCTCTAATCCTTATCTTTGCCAGTCTGCAAACCTTCTTTATTCTAAAGAGATTTGCTGGCTTCAGATATATCTATTCGCCCAAATTCTAAAAAATCTGTCCTGTAAATCTGAAATGGTTTGCATTATGTTATCTTTGTGAGGCGGGCTAAGTTCTATCAATTTATTAAGAAGGCATTTGATGACATGATATTCTCTAGCGTATTTGTCCCTTTTTGCTACAATAAATGCGGGATGCATTCGGTTTATTCTGAATATTCTCGACTGAAAGACAATTTCTCTTTCCTCTGGGTCGTCAATGAAACCCATAGAGAATCCTTTATGTGACTTCAAACCTTTTGGTTGACGCGGTTCACTTGTTGGTTTCTCTCCACTTTTAATATTTTCTTCTGATGGTTCCGTTACAGTCGCAATCAGATCTGCTTCAATTCCAGTTTTTGAGCGCACCCGCCCAACGCCTAGATCCAGTTCCGGCATCTGTTTTAGGATATCGGAGACAGTTTTCACTATATTCCCCAAGAATTTCTTTTCTTCTTGAGTCAGCTCTTCCTGTTCGTATCTTTCTATTTGGGAAAGCCAGACATTGAGGAGCTTGCGCATTTCTCCCCACGCAGCTTGCTTCATATCTGTTTGTCTGAAACCGTGTCTTTGCGTGGTTTCGCTCTCTGCCAGAAAATCGGCACTCACCTCTCCTGTTATTCTTTCTCTCTGCAAGCTTCTAGGGACTGCACAATCAAACAAAGTGCGTTCTATCATTTTTCCGTGAACGCCTACACAGACTAACTGATCCTCTGAATTAAGATCATCTTTTGCATACCCAATGTAACCGACTAGCTTGGCTTCAGGTATCTTTGGAATTTGAAGGTCAACTTTTTTGCGGTGAATGAGTCTGTATTGTTTCTGTGGAATTGGAGTGCTCTCATCATTCACGTATACTCGGACGTTTCTCAACTTCGCGTTGTAATGACATTGTACTATTATCCGTATCTTTGCCGTGCTAAGCTGTTCAAGTATTTCCTGTGAGAGCTCAGTTATCTTAACAATCGTTCCATTGGTGCCCAATGTTCTTGGTTCGCAGGTCACCTTGAACCCTTTCTCTAAGTTCCAAATGCTCGACCCATGGAAAGTTTCCGATTTTGTCTCAGTGAAAACGTAGTCTCCAGAAGCAACATAGACCTTATTGCCAAAACCGCGGAACCCAATTGTCTTTCTATGATCTTTCGAGCTGTACGCTATTCCATGATAATCTTGTAGAAATGTCTTCTCTGTCATTCCGTTGCCATCGTCTTCAATTATGAAAGTCCTTTGACTGGAATCACACACTACGTGTACCTTACTTGCTGATGAATCTATAGAATTTTGAAGACTTTCGACAATAAGCGCCTCAGCGATATTTGGGTAGGTGTCTGTTATGTTTTTAATCAGTTTTGGCCGATTTACAGGCATAGGATTCCACTTTTCTAGCTCATGCCCGGTAACTTCTGACATAAATCGCCTCACCTAAGTCTGTGATTGAGATTGCTCTCTCTGCTTCTTCAGGTATTCAAGAGTGTTTTCTAAGAAATACTGAATCGATGTTTCTGAAGGTCGATTGCCATTTGATCTCAATATTTTTGCGACCGCAAGCTTCTGTTCAGCTTCTGGGAGTGGTATATTCAAAGCATTTACAAAAGGCTCATAAATGGCGCATTTCTGGCCTTTCGAGTTGGTGATTCGCGCCACTATATCCCAGCCTCTGGTTCTCATTCTATTTCGTTTTCTATGGACTCTTCTCTTCTTCTTTGCTCTTGACCCGCTAGTTTCAAGTGATTCTTGTGCATATCCTCCGCTGGGTTTATCTCTAAAATACAATACTAGTGAGTCTCCTTCAACTTGCACGTCTGTTAGAACTTCAGGAAGCTTATGCTTCAATCTGATCGATTCTTCAATCTCAGATAATGGCACTTTTACGACGGTGAAAACTTCTCCTTGCATAAATATCGTTATATAATCATATAACTGTATAAGGATATAAGAGTTACTATACTAGCTTTCTTATGGAAGAAGAACGTAAGCATGAGACAAATCTGTATATTTGCGCGCGCGAAAAGAACGATGAAAGATCCGCATAATGTAGTAGGTGTGGCTATTTCGTCACTTTGATTGTTGCTGTCCCAAAACTGAGATTTGGGTGTTCTTCTCTAATTTTCTCCAATCGAATTTGGAAGTAGTCAATTGCTGTCGGGTCAATCCTGGTAAGAAGTTCAAAAACAGCTTCTCTTCCTTCTCTAGCTTGCTCACTATTCACAGAAGCACCGCGATGAACCACAGAATCCCTTAGTTCCTTAACACTTGTTTGCCACTTTCCATATACAATGGGCTCAGACTCAGACAGAGACTTGCCTGTCAACTCTGCAAATCCTATCTTGAGCTGTTCCTCAATGCTTAGTCTAAGTACCCATCTAAGTGTTGCCTCTCTTAGTCTGGTTTTGAGATTCATTCCCAGATACTCACCAACAAACACTTCAAAGGCAGACTCAAGGTCAACTAATTCTGGCCGAAAATCCTTCCTTAACTGGTGCTCCTTGGAACTTGAAATAAGTTTTCTCCAAATCGGAATCTCTGCGTAAGCACGGTTTCCATAAGCAGCCCAAGTGATCCTTCTTGGTCCTTCTTGGGCACCAGAATTGCAACTGAAAATCGTGAATTCGGAGCTTGTTATGGCACCAGACACACAAGCTAAAGGCTTTTCGTGAGGTGTTAAGTAGATTCTTGGAATGTCTTCGAATGGTGTAACGAACTTCACCGTTTTAAGTTGACCTATAACGACTTCAACCTCTCCATTCTCTTGGGCATTACATTGAAAATCGTGAATGACGAAAGGGACATCTGATGAAAAGGCTTCCTTTACACCTTGCTGAAGACTAAATTTGCCGTGACAGACTATGCATTCGACTAGAGGGTCAAAGTATTTGCCTCCAACCTGAACAAGGCTTTTCTGTGACAGTGACCAGCCATGAGGGTTGTTTACATGTTTTTCGCTTTTCCAGTTCGGGCACATAACAATCCATGTGTTTGCCAACTCAGTCACTAGTACTTGTTAACAAGGCTTTAATCTAAAAGATTTGTGAGTAACTACTATTCGGATGTACGAATCTCTTTTGTTACCCAAGCTTCACCTTTAACCTCTTCAAAATCAGCACACTCTTCGAACTTACCAATATTATTGCATTTCACAAACTTCTTGCAGTTCAAACAAGCTTCAACATGTTCGCGTTTCAACTTTTTCTCAAGTTCTTCTTCTTTCATTTTTAATCATCAATGAATATGATTACACTAAAATCTTGGAAGAAAGAAACCTGTCCTCTTTGATTAAGCGCTGGTCTAAAGTTTTGGAGATTTCGGAAAATCGTAGACATTGGAAGATTATGTTGTTTGCACTCAAATTGATAGTTATAAAATTAGGTTCGCTGAGCATGCTAGAAGTCTAAGTGTTCTTTAGATATTCAGGTGCTTTAAGAAATCCAGGAGGTCATCGACTCCTTTAACGACTCTTGTTTCAAGATACAATGGAGAAAAACGTTGTCCTTTTCCAGAAGACTCACGGTAATGCTTCACTGTGTGCGGATATCTTTCCTTAATATCTGGGATGGCCAATACTCTAGCCAAACTTATTCTCTTTTGAGACTGACTCACTCCCTTCTTTCTATCTAAGTACGCCACACTATATTGCATAGTGTCTCTGCCTTTGTTTCCGCTTGGAAAGTAGATTATTAGATTGATTTCTTGGAAGTGCAATTTCTCGGAGATCATCAGATGACCACTGCTACTATTTGTGACAATCAGGTTTAAAATTATAACGGCAGTTTGTTTCAATATGTGCTTGGTGTCACTCTATTGTTGGTTTCTTGCTCTAGTATCTTGGCTGTTGGGCACTCAGCTACTGTCTAACGGTGCTATCAGCTTCGGCATCCCTTTAATATAGGTAACAAACATAGTTTTCTATGAACAACGAAAGAAGTTCTGAAAAACCGTTTCTCATACTGACCTACAACAGTTTCTCTAAGAGTAACTGGCAATCTCACCAGTTCAAACATTTCTGATGAAGGTGCAGCAATTTGAGCACAACAAAAATCAACAAAATTGAAATTATCAAACAAGAATTGATGAACTCCCATAGTCTCCAAACACTCAACAAGCGTTGTCCAATCGAGTACTATGAAGAAGACGATAGCCTCTTGATACGTATTCATCTCCGCGATAAGAACGGAAGGCTAGTTGACGTAATTGAGTATGAAACAAATAGCGACGGCTTTCTGCATCCTGAGCAGGTCATTTACTACACTGGATTAGCATGGCTTGAAGCTCTTGGTAACGATGATTGGAACGACAGCTTGAAAAGACTCCGGAAATCGATGCCCAAGGAAGGCTGGTAAAATGTCGTCAGACAGTAATCCTTTGATTGTTGCTGAGAGGTTGGGTGCGTCAATCGGAGGAAAGCTTGGCGAGATAGCGTTTCAAGAGATGGAACTCTCATATGTGAGTTCCACTCTCCCTCATTTTTCTGAGAATCCCCTAATACGAATGAGGCAGCATTTGGATCTGTATTGGGATGCAAGTTACCTGAAAACAACACTTGTGGACGAGTTCTGCAAGTGCTTACCCAGCACAATTCCAATTCTGAACATAACATCAAACAGTCCTGAAATGTTATTTGGCAGCATAAATGATAGCGACATGATAGTATACCCAGCTTTTCTTAATGTTAGGATAGCCAAGATAACCGAGCTTGCCAGCTTCGTTAGCGGCAGAAATATGCAGGACATCGTAAACACGATGAACAAGATCATGGAAGGAGAATGGGTTACACGACAATTGCTCAAGTTTGGTCGAAGAGAACTATCTGAAGCTGAGATCCAGAAAGCTGAAGCTAAAGGAATAGTGTATGATCCTGAACGCGCTCAGTTGTCATATCAACCGAGCACCACGATTTTTGCTTGTTCGAGACCTTTAGACAATAGAACCTACACGCACCTGAAAACAAGTGGACATCTGTACAGATATCACGTAATACAGAAGGAGATAACCGACGAAGAAGCAAAACAGTATCTGACGAGTTATCACAAGCCTGACATCACTCTCTATGCAAAACTGAGGCAGATAAATGAAAAAATAAACGCGTTGTCCATAAAGGCGATTGATCTTCCAGATCAGCATATTACTGATGACATCTTTGGGCATCTCTTCTCCTTTGTTGAGAATGAGGTTCAAGACAGAAATGTTAGGCTCGCGACAATACTCGACTTGCGAACAAAAGGTGACATTCTCAGAGAGCTTGCTGCAGTTGCTGTGATCAGAACAATTCATGAAAACGACTTCAACGACATAGAAAAGATAGAGTATGACGCAAAGGACGTCGATTTTATCAAGGCAGATATTGGTCACTTTGTCGAAGCCAAAATACATCCACTTTTTGTGGAAGACTTCTCAAAGCCAAATCCTCTGAAGCAGCGTCAGATGCGTCCAGTGAAAGAGCTGATTCAATCATTCTTGCTTGATGGAAACGAAAGAACCAGACAGGAGATCGTAACTTATGTCCTATCAAAAATGACTGTTAGTCTTGCCACGATAGATAATGCTTTGAAAGAAATGTTAGCCAGTGATGCCATTGCTGCTGGATCAAAGTTTGGAGCATACAGAACGAGAGAAGTCAATGCCAACCATGCACGTGCGAGGATTAATCATGGACACTAGTTCAGCTTCCAGTTCTAAGACTAAGCAACGCGGTCTAGACAGCTTCATGAACGAAAATGCCAAAACCACATTTGTGGGCGACGATGGCCTTCGTTACTGGCTCAAGCGCAAGTGCAAGCGCAAGCATCCCGAGACTCCCAAGTGGAGAGAACTGAGAGCACCGATGATCAAAATCATAGAGAACTCGCCTGAAGGACTTTATGGTGAAGAACTGGAGGAACAGCTGAAGAGCATGGGACACAACGAATATCCGGGAATAATACACATGATTGGGAAGAAGCTTTCCGACATGGGCTTTTTCAGAAGAAACAGTTGGAAGAAGCATGAGTATAACGCCCTTTACCGTACGACAGTCACCAAGTATCTATACTTCTCAAACGCCCTTGCTAACAAAGATGATGAGAAGACCTGATTTGGATTTCCATTTTTTCCCACTTGGTTCTCTCTTTTTCTAAATTCTAATTCTAAATTGATAATTTTTTTAGAATTTCTATTTCTCTATCCCGTTTAGAATTTAGAAATTAGAAATATCCAATTCTCTTATCCAACAAGAGAATCAAAAACAATCAATCCTCAATGCGAAGCGTCTCTCCAAAGCCTCTCTGTTAGCTTCGCGGCGATACTGAACGATAGAGATCTATATTTGACTGCATGCAATCAATTATAGATGCTTTCATAGCTTGTTGCCTGCTAGATATTTGGAGTGGCGACTGAGTTTATGGATCAGGATTTGCGGGTATTCAGGGACAAAGAATCAGGTATTCAAGAAGTCACTCTTGAACTTGGATTGCTCTTTGACAAAGAAGAAACCAAAGAATTTGCGAAGAGGCTGGATCTTTTTAGGAGATCAACAGAAAGCGACAACTCTACGGCAGACGTTTGCCACCAAATAGAAAAAGGATGTCTGGTCTATGAAACAGAAAACCTGAGACCCATATTGAGAAAAGAAGATAGAACACCCATTTTGTTCCTTCTAGGCAATCCAGCATCACACTCTGTCAAGCAGAGAATGTTTTTTTCTTATGAAAGAAACAAGAAGGAGCATCGGTTTTGGAGAGTGCTTAATCATACAAAGGTATTCCCTTTCGAAGAGAATATAGCAGATCTGACTCAGCGTAACAACCGAAGAAAGGAGATTCTGCTCAGAGTTGATTACGACCCGCCATTTCAGATCAACCTAGAAGTGTTTTACTCTATGCCAAGCCCAGCCACAGGTGATTGGTCAGGTGTTGCTGGACTCAAACGTCTGTTTGGAGCAAAAGCATTTGAGAAAATATCTGTGTGTGAGAAAAAACGCATAGAAGACTTCATTCAAGAGCACCTACATCCTGATGGTTTGGTCGTAGCGTTTCAGAAAGACGCCTATTCACAGCTCAAGCTAGACGAAAATCCTGTGTATAATTTGAAGCAGGCTATTGCAGGGAACCTGAGGAACAGATGTCAATGCGATCAATCAATAGCTCTCTATTGCTTAGCTCCTACTCGACTAATGGGAGCAAACTCGAGAATTCTGAATGAACTGAGGACGAAGCATGAATATGGTTCGACCGTAAAACAAACATTCCAGAGGCTTCATGGAAAGTGATGGAGTGTCTTCGATTTTGCTTCGATGAGATACGTGTGCTAAGACATATTAGTTGAGGTAACCAAGAATTCTCTAGTGATCCAGCGATGAACGAATATGAAACCATGATGGGCATTGTAAAGAAGCAGAAGGACTGTGAATTCTCTCTGAAGTTTCTACTTAGGAAAAATGGTGATTCGTACAAGAACTTCTATACAATGCTTAGGCTCATTAAGAAGATAGAGAGGCAGCCAATAATCTATGATTATGGAGATATAGTTGTTGGCGAAAAAAGACTATCAATTGAAGAAGGTTTGGACATGATTGCAGGCCTTGTTCCAGAAAAATCAGATCAGAGACAGATTGTTATCCCAGATTGTTGTGACTTCCCAGTTGAAGTTGGAGGTCGTCTAGACTTCATTTGTGGTAAGCACAGATACAGTCGGATTAGAAGTGATTTCTCTTCATGGTTTTGGTATCTGAGCACAAAAGCGGGCTTCGTGCAAAACGAATCCAACATCGAGCTCATCAAAGAGGGACTTCCATACTATCCCAGCTTGAACGATGCAGCTATCGATTTCCTTGATCTTCATGTTCCAGGAACTATTTCTCCTGGAGAAGTGCTAATCATTGTTACCGATTTCAGAGCGAGAATAGAAAAACTCAAGTTGACATCCTCAGGAGCTGAAGTTGAGCTTGATTCACCCGAAATAGACTATGGCGACCTTTTCGTCCAAGCATTCGCAAAAAACGACAATGAAACAGTCTGTCTTCCTGAAATCATTCCGGCATCAAACCTTGTGAGATACAATTTTGAATTTGAACCTGATTTTCTGTATGTAATCTTAGGATCAAGGAAAGATGGTTTGAAAATTGACTCAAAAGAATTTACGAAATGGTCGATTGAAGAAGAGGGAATCTCCATCGAGAGGTCAGAAGATGACATTCTTTCGCTTGTGAAGATTGGCGAAGGGCAGGATGTGGAATACAAATATGATGTGAAAGATGAAAACCAAAGGAATGATTTTATTGAGAGCGTTGTCGCTTTCAGCAACACAAACAATGGACTAATACTTGTCGGTGTTGATGATCATGGAGAAATCGTAGGTTGCCATACTAACAGAGAAGACATAGAGAAGGTCATTCATGATAGTTGTGATCCACCACCAAAAGGCATCAGAATAGAAAAGAAGGAAATCAATGCTAAAAGAGTGATGGTGGTTGAGGTTCCCGAAGGAGATGACAAACCTTACCAGTCGAAGAGAGACAAGAACTTCTATGTCCGACATAACGCTGATGATATGAGAATGGAAAGGTCGGAGTTGATGCGAATTGTGGATGAACGTAAACGCTCTGGAGGCTATTGGCCTTCATAGAATCAAACACAGATCAGATACTGAGCAATGCGGTTAACCAACACGCTTCAATCCATGAGCTCAATTCAAAGTGCCTGCGCGCGCGAAACTTCGGTGAAAACATTCTAGAGACCCTCTGGAAAGTCATGGTGTTTTTGGAGTTCGGTTTCATTCGGTTGCGTTCGGGTTAATCTCTTAAGCGGGTTCCTTGTATGGAGTAATGGTGGCGACTTGCTTGGGTCGCGAAGTTAGTTGAAGGGAAGCTGTATGGATGAACGAGTCTTGAAATGGTTGAAAGCAAATAAGGGTAGAGTGTTTGCTTCACCTCGGAATGAGGTTTTCAAAGAGAAGGCGCAGGATTTTGAGTTGTTGGACATAGCTGATGAAAGAGTGAAAGTTCATTTTTCTGAAAGCACGTACCAAACAGCGCTGCCTCTTCATTTCTGGATGTTTGACAGAGCACTCGAATATCTTCTCAGAAACAAAGGTAGACCTGTTCGCCTTGGTTCCAAACTGACGCCTCCATATGATTCTGACACAATTGAGGGACAAATCTGGAAACTCCCATATCCGACGGGAAAAGCATCATACAAGGCAGCTCCACACGTTTGCGACATTCTTGCCTTAGCAGGCCTAGTAGAGTACCTTCTGGTTTTCAATCCTGAAACCCGAAGGAAAGTGCAAGGTGTGAAACTCCTCGATAACAGATGATAGTTTCGATTAGGGTGCGCGCTAATTTTCACTAGCGGTATTTTTTTATCCGAGCAACGGCAATTCACTTTTCATGTTTAACATATCAGGAAGAATGATTGTTTCCTTTGGAATTCTGCTTCTATTCGTTTCATCCTACGCAGTGGTTGTCTGCAAAGCAGACGAATCTTCGATAGATGTGAATTTTCAAATCCTGAATGGCAACAGTCGTGGAGAAGATTTCTACTCGGGCGATTGGATTTACTACAATATAACGATGACCAACAGAGGGGACTCTAACATCAATGCAACGTTCACGGTTTCCATCTATAACCCTGCGGGGAGTATCATCGGGAATAGCAGAAGTTATGTGTCTTATCTTGAACCGAACCAGACCGTTACTCTCTACCCCAACAACACGCGATTTTTGCCAACCGATGTGGACGCATATTTTCTTGATACTCCGGGAACATATGTTCTAAACTTGACTTCCAATGTGCCCATAGTGTTCTATAGATATGGTAAATTAGGTAGTTACAGCTGGGAAATCGGTTATTCTCATGTGAACATAGACGTTATGCCTAGCTATCAAAAAGTCCTAAATGAACAAGCACAACAGTTCTACGAGCGAAACCAACAATATACTGAAGAGTTTGAGGCCTACGTTGCAGAGTCGCGAATTGAAACGTCAAAACTCCAAAATTTGTCGATTATTGCTGTTATCATTGCTTCCATGTCTATTGTTCCAAGTTATTATGCCATACCCGAAAGCAGGCGTAAAAAGAAAGTCATGTTTATTTCCTGCTTAGAAGTGGCACTAGTGGTGTTGTTCATTATTATTCTGCTAGTATGACAGTAAGAACTTGCCTGCCAACAAAACATGCCTTGCGTGCGAGACAACGCACTAGTAACACGCATGCGTGTTCCTAAAATGGTCAAAAATGGTTTTAATCCCGTTTGCTTGTTTCTCCTGTGTTCGAGGAAGACAAAATCCCCAAAGAAATGAAGAACGGACATGAAGCCCGAAGCCGTTTCTAGGTCATGAAGGGCGAATAAAAAACATTTTAGGCCAATTTCGGAACAAGCATGCGCGCTAAAGAAACTGGTCTGAAAGTCGTTCGAGTGCTTCTTTTGTCAGAATTGACTAAATATTATTAAGAACCTTCAGGATATCCTGGTTCTGATACACGTTGGAATCGAAGGACTTTCCGTCAATCTATCAAGAAAGTGACTCTCTGGCAATAGACACTCAGGAAAAACACTTTAGGCTAGTTCGCACAAAAATCGCCTTTTTGTTAGCGGTCGGAATTGTCACTTCAGTCACGTTAAATCAGACAGAGAGCTATCGAGTATCTGAAGGTATCGTCCTAACAATCTTTCTTGTGCTGTCAATTGCTCTGACTGCAATACTATACATGACAAGGTTCGACAAAATATGGTGTGACAGTAGGGCGATTGCCGAATCAATCAAGGCAGAAACTTGGGTTTTCATGATGAAAGTGGGGCCTTATGGAGGAACTATCTCTGATTCTGAAGCGGAAAGCCGCTTCCTAAATCGGCTGAATGAGACTATCCATCTTCATCAATCTGTCTTGTCGGAATTGGCCTCATATTTTAAGGAGAGTACCCAAATCACAGCGCACATGAGGTGTGTCAGAAATCAGTCCCTTGAAAGTCGGCGAGAGTTTCACTCGAAAAGCCGCATCCATGACCAGTGTGTTTGGTATGCGCAAAAAACAAGATGGAATAAGAGTCAGGAATCAAAGTGGTTTGTCGTTACGTGGGTGTTGGAGCTTTCAGCGTTTGCACTTGCATTAGTTACCGTCTTCTTCAAAGACACAATTGTAAGTCCAGTGGGCATAATGACAACAGCGAGCGCAGGCCTCCTATCTTGGATCAATGCCAGAAGCTACACGGAAACATCCTTGTCTTATGGGCTTGTTGCGCATGAATTGTCTATTCTGGAAGATCGAGCCAGCCATGTCACGACAGAAGAAGAAATGGCGAATACCGTGTTAGAGACGGAAAACACGATTGGTCAGGAGCACAGGATTTGGCTTGCGCGGCTACTTTAGAAGGAAGGGTGATAGCGCGCGCGAATCAACAATCAGCGCATCGCAAGAGTGGATTGCTTGGTTGAGAACATTCAATCCTGTCTTCTCGTAGACCTCATTCAATCTCTCAACTGAGAAGTCGGTGTAATGTCTCGCCAGCACAGATTTTGGTACTCTTCCACAGAACGCATCAACATAAGTTTCAGATACACCCAGTCTCATCATCTCTGAGCAGAACCAGACACTTTTCTACGATGCTACGGTGCCGATTAGTTTCTGAATGTCTATCGCGGCTCTTTGTGCTCTAATCTTCAGATCAACTATTAACGCAGGATTGAAGTAGTTTCTCATGAACACGTTGCTAGTGACTCTTCCATGCAGAAAGTCAATCTCATTATCCTTCAAATGCTTAATCATTAACGTTGCATGTGCCTCTCTTATGTCGGCAAAATGTACTCTGAGACCTTTCTTTCTCACAAGGTTCTGCACAGCAACAGGGCTAGTCAAGAGCTTCTTCCCACATATCTTCTGGATGAGTTCTTCTGAGATGAAGCTCAAGAACGCTTTCTTGCTTCTTCTGAAAAACACTTCTTTGAACCTGAAATGCTCAAGCGTCCCATTCTTCCGATTATAGTAACTGTCAAGCTTATCTTCCTTCGAAAGCTTAACAATCAAGTTGTAGCTGTTGACAGCTTCAACCAGTCTCAGTCCTGTTACAGCCATGAACTCAACGAACTCTGACAAGTCAGGCCTAACCATCTTCACTTGTCTAATCCACTGAAAGATCGCATCTGGATTCTCATCTCTAGTCATTCGTTCAACAATCAAGTCTTCTGCACATTTTCCTCTCCAACTGAGACTAAAGTTCTTGACTAACTGCTTGAAATCTTCGTGTGCGCCGAGAAATCTGGCGAGAGCTGAGAGTGCTTTCAAAACGTTTGGTCGAACTGTTTCTTTCAAATCTTGCACTTCTCTCAAGTCGCGAAGCAGAAGACAGTGCTGAAACTTTTTAGCGTAGTTGAGCATGTTTCTGCTGTGATTACGATTATGATCCTTCAACATCCAATTGAAAAACTGACTCCAATCAATCTGACTTTCATTGGGCAGAGCCTTCCAAGCTTGCGATCCCGGGTTCAAATCCCGGCGACCGCACCATAATTCGGGTTCAAAACCACAAATCTTTTATGCCGCCGGATGTTACTCTACATGAGGCGTAGAGACTTGTCTGATTCTCCTCATCCCCGCTCCAAGTACCGGCATCTGCTCGAGGATAAGGATGTGGGGCGCTGGTACGAGAACCTCGTCCGCGGTTCACCAGCCTGCGCTGAAATTTACCTCCGGAACCTGGGGAACTTCTGCCAGCTCATGGGCATCACACCAGGGCAACTTGCGCGAAAGCCGGTCGCGGAAATAGAAGACCTTCTCATGGACTATGTCACCTCCGCACAGAAGAAACATGCGGGCAGCTACATCCACAACACGACCAAGGTCGTCAAGTCCTGGCTTGCCCACAACGGAATCCAGCTTAAACGCAAGATAAAGATCACGGGCGCCCACGAGACGCCGACCCTCAAGGACGAACGCGTCCCCACGAAAGAAGAGCTGAGACGCATTTTCTTGTCGGGAAGCAAGCAGGCCCGCACAGCCTGCGCCATAGTCGCCCATGCAGGCCTAAGACTGCAAGGCCTCGGCAGCTATACCGGTTATGATGGCCTGAGAATGCGCGACTTACCCGAACTCAAGATCAAAGGGTCCGAGGTAAGCTTTGAGAAGATACCCACCATGGTTGTTGTTCGCTCGGCCCTAAGCAAGGCCCGCCATCAGTACTTCACTTTCCTGACAGAAGAAGCCTGCAGCTACCTGAAAGACTACCTGGAAGAGCGCTTGAGAGACGGCGAACAATTGACACCTGACTCCGCTATTGTTAAGCCGAAGGTTGCTCAGAAACCCTTCATACGCACCGTAAACATTGGAGACATGATGCGGCTGGCGATCAGAAGCGCTGGGCTTCCTTGGCGACCGTACGTTTTACGGTGTTATTTTGATACGATGTTGATGCTTGCTGAGTCGAAGGGTTTGGTGCTTAGGGATTACAGGCAGTTTTGGATGGGCCATAAGGGCGACATTGAAAACCGGTATACGACTAACAAGCAGAGGCTGCCCGAATCTGTTATTGAGGATATGCGGGCAGCCTACGAGAGAAGCCAAGAATTTCTGCAAACCAAGGAGAAAGAAGAGACTAGCGAGGAAAAGCTCAGAGACAGCTTCAGGAAGCAAATTTTGTTAGTGGCTGGTTTTAACCAAGAAGAAGTAGATAAGATGGATTTGCCCTCGATGAGCGACGAGGAACTGCAAAGCCTCGTTAGGAAGAAGCTCCTAGGTGGTGCGTCAACACCTGACAACAGCAAACAGAAAGTGGTCAGCATCGACGAAGCCAACGGCTACTTGGCGAAAGGCTGGGAATACGTTGCGAAACTCTCAAACAACAAAGTCGTCATCAAAATGAACTCTATAAACCCTTGACTTAAATATGGCTTTCAGAAAATCCACTACTCAGAAAATCGTGGGTTCAAATCCCACACCCCGCACCATTAAGTTGAAATGTCCGGCAATATTGTGAACCTAAGTATTTTTCTTCAAGGTTTTGGCGCTATTGAAAATCGCTATTAGCAGTTTTTTGCAAGTTTTCTGTGTAATGCAATCGCAGTAACATCGTCAATTGTCAACGGCCAATTTGCAAGGCTTGGTCAATTCTTTTTCATGCACTTCTCGCATACGAATTCTATCTGTAGCCCTTCTGGTGCGGTAACGCCTGAATCCCCTTCGGGTATTGCGAGGTTTTGTTTAGGCAATAGAGAAAAAACATCCTCAATTTTAGCTGTTTTTGTGTAGAGCCTGCATATTTAGGCAGTAAACAAAAAAATAGCCTTTATGTGTAGCCAATCAACAAAAATACTTTTAAAATGAGCTTCTAATATTATAGGCGGGAGAAAAAAGATGCGAGCCGCCAACATGACGCAGTCTAATAGCGCCGCGAACTCGAAAGCCAAGCGCCATGCGCTCACGTCTAAGCCTTGCTTCTTCGAAACAAAGAGGAAAGCCAGCTCAACATTCGAACAATCAATCGACGCAAGAAACCGGACTTTGAACATTGAGCCGCTGAAATCGTTTGTCTCTCAAAATTTTCCAAAAAACTACCCATTGAGAATTGTATTGGCCGCAGAGAGGTCAAGCTTAACAGTTCCAGAATTTCTCTCCAAAATGGAAACATGGGCATATCTTTTGAGGTCGGTCTGAATGATGACTAATCGATCTTGTTGGGCGACTGCAACTCGTATTGGCAAGTCAGGCCTTCCCATGTATGAAATCTATAAGCAGATAATTGCCGCCGTAATTGGCACTACAAACTCGCTTCTTAAGACCCTCAAAAGAAACGAGGAGGGTGACTTTTGACCTCAACGTTTCCTGGCATGTTACGTTGCGGGTCTTGGAAAAGACCCTCTAATTTGACAAATTTGGAGCGTCCCTTTGATTGTACACCACCCAAGAAGGTGGTGCATGCGCCGTCGGGACGTTTTCCATAGGTCTCGAATATTGTAAAAATTCGGGACGTTAGAAGCAAAGGTGAAAAAATATGACTAAACGTCGAAGTAGAAGAACCAAACACCTATGGGAGAGACCATTGAGGATGAAGGCCAACGCAAGAAATGCAAGTTTGGCCAATTTCCTCAGTCCTGATGGTCCGAACTGTGAAAACAGAGGCAAGGGAGCATCTTTACCGGATTCCATCGCTGAAAGAGCGGTTTGTCCAGATTGCGGCACAATGAATGAGGTAATAAAACGGGGCTACAGGAACACAAAGTATCGCGGACAAGTTCAACGTTATCAGTGCAAGATCTGCCGGAAGAGATTCGTTCACTCGCCTTATACGCGAATGCGATGGCCCGATTGGGTTGTTGACGCAGTTCTCGACTTGAAAGTGAATGGATTGCGTGATTCGCAAATCGCAAAGGCTGTTGCGAACGAAGCTAAGAGACATAATGAAGAAATACGGTTGTCTCCGAAAAGCATAATTAACATTGTTAGAAGGGCCGTCAGAGTCATATTGGAGTTTGAACGCTATGCTCCTCGCAAGGAGAAAGCTGCGACCTGGCTGATTGATGATACACCTCAACCGTGGTCAAAGAACAGACCCCCATGCGGGAACACTGCTGACACTGATACTGACTCAGCAGACGAATACTTGTTCTTCTGGATCACAAACGTGCTAGAGGAAGAAAATCGGTATTGGCTGTCCGGAGTCTCCTCAGACAACAGGAGCTACGTGAATTCTGAAACAGCAACGAGATTAGCATTGCTACGGGCAAAATATGGACCGCAGCTAGTAAAATGCGATGGCTATAAAGGTCACAACAAAGGTGTCAGACAAGTCCTCAAACACGTGGAAATAATTGCCAAATCAAAAAAAGAAGACTACGGATGGATTAACTACGTTGAGAGGCTCCACCAGACGATACGATCCCTTGCAATAAAGAAGCGCAGACATTTTCGCGCATTAGAAAACTTGGGGCTTTTGGTGGAACTGGTGCGAATTTATTATAATTTCATGCGTCCCCATGAGAGTTTGAATGGAATACCCCCAGCAAAAAGAGCAGGGGTTGAATATCCATATCACGAAGGCCTAACATGGTCCGAACTAATCCGTTTTGCGTTTGGCTTTCTGAGAAAACGCAGACGCCCTTTTTGATTCGCCAGCTTGTTGAATCAAGCTTAGCCATGTGCTCTTTTCGTGTGCAAGCTTTGCGGCTTGTGCTGGTGTCTTTCCCTGCAATCCTTTGTGAGGTCGGATAAAATTGTAGTGGGTGGAAAAACCTTTGACGAAAGTTTGAGCGGTATTTTCATTTTCAAGATGATGCGTCGTTTTCAGACGGGATTTCAGGGTTCCATGATATCGTTCCAATCGATTGTTGAGCCCCGCGGTGAGAGGGCCTTGCAGATGTATTATTCCTTGCCGGTCATCGGGGTTGGTGTTTTGCAGTTCTGCTTCGATTGCTTTGTCGTAGGATTGAAGGCCATCTGTTACTATTTCTAGTGGTCTGCTTGTTGACTTCTTTGTGCCTTTTCTTAGAAGTTTTTGGGCATTAGCGGTGTCTCGTCTGCTGCTGATTTGCATAGCAATGAGTAGCCTTGTCTCGTTGTCCAACAGGTTCCAGAGAACGGTGTAGCGTCCTTTTATTCGTACGAGGGTTTCGTCCGCGTGCCATCTGAGTGAAGTTTCTGCTTGAGTGTTTTCGAGAAACTCGCTGACTATTGTAACATATTTTTTTAGCCAGTTGTAGATGGTGGCGTGAGTAACGTTGATTTTGTAAGAATCTTTTAGATGTTGTTGAACCGCACGTAGAGATAGACCCCGAAAATATAAGTCTAGGCAGGCAGCTACCGCTCGGGACTTTGTTCTCATCCATTTGAAGGCAGTTTCATTTACGAACCTAAATTTGCAGGATGCACAGTGATACCGTTGCTCGGGTCCAGCACGCCGGTATCGAAAGCCCCGCTTTGTGACATGTTGGTTTGAGCCACATTTAGGACAGGGAGGTTGCGGGCTCAAGTTTTCAGATGCAGTGTTCATCTCGCTCAGCGTTAGATAGTATTCAAGGGCGTAGATGTGTTTGCACTTTTTGTCGTGTTTCTCAAAATCCTTGCAAGCGCAAATCCAGCGGTTTCGACTCCATCTTATTTCATATCTCTTATTTGGATCTGATTGTGAACAAACAGAGAATGTCGACTGGTCTATTTGCATAATACTTATTTTCTTTTGTAGAAGTTGGATGCCAGCTAGTTCTCGTTTGTTTGCCATAGTTGTCAACTTGGCGAAATTATCGGTTTGGTTTCAGTTGCCGCAATCTGGATGACAGCATCGTTGATACGTGTCTGCAATTCCTCTAGACTGCGCCGTAAGTGGCTGTCCAGCTGGTTCACATCTTCAATTATCCCTTTGGTGTTTGTGTCAATCCGTTGAGCTCTTTCACGCATTCTTTTTGTCCATTCACTGTATCGGCAAGCTTCATCGATTGCCTCGCTGATCTTCTTTTCAGCAAATAGCCTTCGAAAGTCTATGTCCCTGTGAAGAAAAGGCTGCAGCGCGATTAAGGCTGATCTAACTGCCCCATAAGAGACGTGGAAAAAACTCCGATCTGTTACCAAGATTACACCTTCTGAGCACTGTTCAAAGAAGAAACCGTTGGAGTTTTTTGGCATGACGTCAACAGCGAGTATCGCAAAACGTTCTCCCCTCAACTTCATGTGATTTCTTACCTGTTCGATAAATGAACGCTTCCAACCGCTACTGTTCTTTTTGGATTCAATCAGGACTTTTTGACCCAGACTTGTTCCATTAAACCGAGGAATCGCCAAAGCGTCTGTGTCGCCAGATCCTCCTAGAGGCTGACAGTCATCTTCTGGATAATACTCCTCCAATAGTTGAATGAGCTCAACCTCGCCTTGTCGGCCCTTCTCTGAAGGGACTTTTTGGAATCGCAACAATTCTTCAAGTAGAGGCAAGATTGCAGGCATTAGCTGTGATAGCATTTTCATCTGTTCAGGTTCTGGAAAACCCATCCGCTCAAGAGTTTCCTTGAATTTTTCATTGACATCTTCTTTTATTGAATCCATTTTTCTTTCTGTAACTTCATTCAGTTTGTCAGTCATTGTTTGCATTGCGTTGAGCGTGTCTTTGAAAGTAGGCGTTCCCTCTCGGAGGGTCTTGAATTCGCTTTCTAGTCTAATCCTAGTCTCTTGGAATTCTCCTTTCACATCTTTTCGGATATCGTCGGGCAACTTTTCAATAATCTTTGGAAAGGTCTCAATGAACATTTTCATTGGTGCCAAGATCGTGTTCAACTGATTTTGAGTACTTGCAACCAACGTCTTTGACAATTCATCAACGATCTCTCTTGAATCAGCTGTGAGCCTCGATTGAGGAATGTTTTCCCAAATTATCCGAACCATAGAAATTGCTATGTTGATCTTTTTCTCATTTGCCAAAATTCTGAGAAAATTCACGTTTTCGTTTTCTATCAGAAAATTGTTTGACTTGTTTCCGCAGATCGGGCATAACTCTTTGTTCATGGTCATAATGGTCATCTTAAGATAACTTTAGATATGTTTGAATATCTAAACCTTATATTTAAAGATTACTTTAGATATCTAAAGGCGACGGAAATGGGCAAAATCATCGTTACGTTAACTAGCGATATTGAAAAGAAACTACGTGAAACTGCAAAAAACAAATATGGAAACAAACGAGGGGCTTTGAGCATCATTGTTGAAGACGCTTTGAAAGATTACCTTTTCAAACAAACTTAAGAGGGTGTGTAAATTAGGAAAATCCTTATTCTCACTTAGAGCTTTTATTACCTCATGTGGGCAGTGCTAGCGCGCATGCCTGTTCCTAAATTAGTTTGCGAAGTACCGTATGCTTCTGGATCTGCCCGGTTTGTGAGTGTTGACTGCGGCTTGAGCTGTGAATAGCATGATGAGCAGGCAGAGTTGAGCGTGGAACGTGATTTTTGCTAGGCCTCTGAGGTTGTGCAGGGTTAAGCCTGCGAGATTCTTGAGTCTGCTGAAGACTCGTTCGACCGTGACGCGCTTCCTGTAGGCTCGTCTGAGTTCTTGAGGGCCGTGGCTCTTGAATTTCCTGTCGATTCTGAGAATGCATTTGACGCCTTTCTGCAACCAGCGAGTATTATCTGAGCAATGGACGTCAAGCCTCTTAGTTACAAGTCAGACTGATCCAGGCATTATTTCCATGAAGCGGAACTTCAGAATTTAAACGAGAGCTTCCACATGTGGAGACCATTTTTAGGGTTAGGAACGAAATCCACGCTACCTGAGTATTGATAAGAGAATTATCAGAACAGTGACGGTGCTTTTATCAAAATCGGCACAAACTGCTGCATCTTCTTTGATCAGCCTCGAAGAATCAGTGTTCATTTTCTGCAATTTATACAGAACAAACGCCATTATCTGTAGAGGATCTACCGTGTCTCTAGTGTTTTGGCTATTCACCCGAGAGCTCGGCGTTTTTTAGCGGTCATGTTATAGAGCATGCGCTGTCGGAAAGGTCCTATTATCTTTTCATATGTGAGATCCAACCAAACCTATTGCAACTGATTAATGTTCCAAAGACAGAAGCCATTCAATGCTTTTACGAACAAATCTGCTTCTTTATCCTTTGAAGTATTCATCCCAGCAAGTAAAAGATACCCATTGCCACGTCTCAAGGCAGAAATCGGGTAAACCTCTTCAACCACTTCATCTTTAGCCCTGACAATTGGTATGCAATCCAGAGTTTGTTTGGGTAATCCTCTAAATTCATCTATTTCAACGCTATCGCCAACAAGGTCTCCAAACTTGCTTTTCTCCTCGTCCTCTTGGTATACTTTTCTCGCTCGAGAAACAGGAGCCGGAATTGCGTTGAACTCTTTGTAGAACAATGTGCCGGTGAATTGAATAAAGGCTTGCATCTGAGTAGCAGTCACAAATTTTCCGCTTACTTGGATTACAGTTGGAAGAATCACTTTTTCATCTGAAATCGGGTATTCTTTTCCTTCCTTCACATTCCAGCCATAGAAAAAGGGAAAACCCGCAGTATTGACGTAGACGCCCCCATCTTCGATATAATCTTTGATAAGATAAAAAATGGCCCTGTTCTTCAGGTCGATCTCAGGATATACCTCACCAAAAGGGTTAACCACCGCTGCAAACTCTTCGCCAACATCTACAGCGTTTATTTCCTTGATTTCAAATCTATCTGCAGTCAACGCTTGAATTTTGTTTTTCCAAAAGTCAGGATTGCTGTTGGTAAATGGATACTTTGTGCACTTTCTTTCATCGGTTCCCGTAACGTACCCATTCAGAATACCTACTTTGATTTTTGGTTTCCATCTTCTTCTCATTTCTATACTTCCAAGTAGATCGCGAAAAACCTTTGCATCTTCTAGCACAGAGGCAGCATAGTTCCTTCTGAATACCCTTACTGGAGAAACAGAAGGTGCACCTTGTTTTTCTATACCGTATCTTGATACATTGCGAAGTTTTTCGGTATAGCCAAGTATTATGGGAATCACTTGAAGAATTTTATCTTTGTTGCCTAAACTTTCCCTTTCGACTTTTTCTGCAAGAATGCTTAACGTTTCAGCATCGATAAAATGTTCTTTTTCAAAACATACGTCAAGGAGTTTGCACAGCGCTTTCACAGAGAATTCTATGGTTTCGAAGGATGAGATTGCTGATTCAACATGATCAAAAATATTGAAAAGCTTCTGTGCTTTTCTATAGCTATAGTATGCCCTACGAATATACCAGCTAGCTAATTCTTCCTTTGGTTTAGGTGTAGACACAATTATCTCACCTATAACTCTCTAGGTATTTAGGAATGAATTAACCGCACCAGCATATATCATTTTTCGAGCCAAGCGCGAATTAAGAATCATGCGGATTCTAGCCATTTTTTACGGCGGATGCGGGCGGTCAATCTCGACTCGAATTAAGAAATCCGAACTTCTTTAAGACTTGGATTCTTGCTTCTCTGTTACTTGAACTTGCCTGATGATCCAAGGATTGTTGCACACGCACGCTCTCGAGTTTCATCGAGATAATTCGATGTGGCTTAGCAATACATCTTTCGCCAATCGAACAGATTGTTGCAAGTGGCGATCGTAGAGACGATGTAAGAGAGACATCAGCAAATGTGGCTGGAAAGTTAGAAACTAGAAAGTTCATCAGATTAGTGCAAGATATTCCTTGTGAATCTCCTCTTCTTTGATTGTCAGTTTCAGAATTCCACTGGATATGACCCCTTCCACTTGCTCCTTAACTACGTAAGCTATTCCAGGCGTTGCATCTTTGGTAAGGAGAAAGTCCCCAAATCTGGGCGCGCTGGCTTGTCCCTAAAATGGTTAAAAATGGTTCTTATTCTTCTTTTGTCTATTGGAGCTTGATTTGGGCTTGTTTGACGTGTAATCTTGACCGCGTTGAAAGATGGCAAATCACGGGGTTCCATCAAAGCCGGATGGAAGTAGTTTTTCCCATAAGCCGTTGAGGCTACATTTAGCCCGTCTGGAACGTCAAGGCACACAGGAGGGCTAAAAACACATATATGCCTCAAAACTGCCCCTAAACCCGAAAATAGGAATTATTACCATTTTACACCAATTTAGGAACACGCATGCGCGCTAGAATGATTCTGCCAAGCAAGGATTTGTTAATCTTTGCCATATTTAAAACAGTGCTATTCTAAATTTTTAAAGTTTCAGTCGTTATGTAGGCGTATGTGCTCGTGGAATCTAATGGAGCGAAGCGGGATGTTGACGTGAATCCTAACAAAAACATGTAAAACGTGCAAAGACGGCTTAAACGCTGGCATCAAGCTCGCCCTCTCCAATACCTATCAACGTCTGCATTTTCCCTGCGGCCTCTCACAGACTTACAGTAGTAGCAGTCAGGATGCGGTTCGTCTATATTCAGATTTACGATTCCCCTGTGACCGTGATATTGAAGAAAGCGGTTAGGTGGACGCAGTCCCACGATCATCACCATGAATTCTGTTACCGCAAGTGAAGCGATTACACCATTGATCGAGACAACTGAAGGCCCAGTTTGACCCAGTTGCTTCTGGGGAACTCCGTATATCGCTTCTTCGTCCATCCGAGCATGAGAGGACATCAAATCTTCTCGAGCTTGTGAAGGAGATATTTGGTCGTAGCAGTAAAGGCACCCATTGCTGTCTATATTGACAAAGACTCTGCCACCGTAGGTTAGCCCGGTTATGTTTTCAATGTCTGATGCAAGATCAAAGTACGGAATCTCAAACGCTGCGCACAATTCATTCAATACAAGCCTGGCACCATCGTTGTCCACGCATCCAAAGACGTAACTAGCCTTCTTTATAGCGGAAAAAGACTCTTCATCAATCAGATTTTTTGGAATTGCAGTGACATCTATGGATGGATCAATTGAATGGACTAGGCGCGCAGCGATGTCAACTTTCTTAGCCTCTGTAGTGACGTCGCTTGGGCAAGAACCGATCAATCGATTAAGGTCGGTTCTTTTCAGCTCGTCAAAATCGATTATCACAATCTTACCGACACCTAAGAAGGCGAGTTGCTGTATCAAATGTGATCCTAAACCTCCTGCGCCAACTACTGCGACGAAAGATTCTCTAATCTTCTCTTGCCCTTTTTTACCGAAAAGCGGCAGTTGCCTCTCATAACGGTCCGAACTCATATTCGCCACTCCTCTTGCTCAATGTAAGGCCATTTGGTTTAAGATGGCGGCGATTCACGACCAGTTCCGTAAGTGGTTGCGGATCCGTAAGGTTATCGATCCAAGCCAGCCCGTCGAAATCTGAACTGGAGAATACCAAGGCTGCATATGGTTTCCCCTTCAGTCTCCATCGGACGTGTGGAACGAATTCGCGTAAGCCGTCAAGATCGCTGCCAGAAAACATAGCTGGCGTATCATATGGATGGGAATGTATTTCTATTATAGCTGCGTCTAGATCAAAGGCTTTCTTTATGATTTTTGGCCGTATCTCATCCTTTAACTCAACGTACCAAAGCGATCGGAACTCATACTCAGAAGGCATAACGGGGTACCATTCCAAGAAGTTGAAGTCTAGGGACTTATCTTCCCTTTGTATCGATGCGAAGATGAAGGACACGCTTTCGTGTTTTACCTTTCTGGGAAACAAATGCTTGAGAATGCTGCTGTACGTCTTTTCAGGCAGGTTCGCTACAACTCGAAGCATACGTTATCTGCCTCCCTTAAAGCGATCCTTGAATGTTCTAACAAAGTTTAGCAGATTAAACCCGGCTCGGGGGTCAGCCTTTGGAAGCCAGTTGGAATCAATTGACCACGAGAAGAACCCCCACACGCCTTGAAAAGGCGGACTGTTCTGGGCAGGTTCTCGATAACTGTCAGGGGGGTTCCCATTATATAGTATCCCCGCCGCAACATAGAAACCGTAAGGCGGTGTTCCTGGATATCCTGAAGGAATCTGGAAACAAACATCTGTCGTTTGGCGGTTCCAAGGCAGACCCGGGGGGGTAGGATAGTCCTTAATCTTTACCCATTGCCCCGCGTCAACATATTCTACCTCAGAATAGCTGTGACGCAGGAGCTTGAGTTCTTCTTCGATACGTTCATTCATGAGAGACTCCGCGCTTAAAGAGCACCTTTTTTGAGAAGCCAATGCCTGGTTTGAGCTGAATGATTTCACCAGGCTGAAGCGTACGTTCAGTATTGTCTTTCAGATTGATCTCGATGGCCCCTAAACCCGGGTCCCAACCTCCGAGTTCAATGATTTTCTCAGTCGTGATTGTTTCCTGATCCCAAGGAATAAGCTTTCCTTCAATATCCAGGAAGAATTTGGGTCCCTGACCTCGATCATCCTTTTCCATAATGCTCCACCTCCATAGTCATGTATAGCAACTCGTATTTATTCTCTTTAGCAACGGTGAATGGCTTCTTTCGCAAGTGCATTTTCCTTCCCTTCCCGTACCAAGAAAAAAGCTAAACCCATTAAAATCTATTTTTGTCCGAATTTAGCAACAAGCTGGCGCGCGCCAAAAAAGAGATTAAAGCAGTCGTTGATTTCTTCTAGGCTGGTTTCTCTTTATCATATGCTCTTCTTTCGTTCTAGCTTGTTTTGTCGTGCTCGTATGATGCACTTCAAAAGAGTGAAATCGGTGGTTACGTTTCTGGGTCATTAATCTTTCTGGTAGGTTTTCACCCGACCCAATATAGGTCGGTTTCTTAGCATTTTTTGCATAAAGTTTGTATACCCCTGGACCTCCTTGCACGCGTTGGATGTTTTCACTTGTGAATGATTTCCTTACCGTCTCTCTCACCTCCCCTCACTGCTCCATTTCTTGACTTTCTTGAACCTCCCATCTGCGTCGCGTGCGACAGCACGATAGTGTCCTTTTACTTCTATCCGCTTGTATTTTCTTGGCAAACATACACGCTCATCGAGTTCGTTTCATCCATATAACAGATGTACTACTTAAATTCTCCCTCAGAATTGATGTTGATGACAAACTTATGATTCAAATCTCGCTTCTAGCTTTTTTCACGGGCAAAATTCAAATATATGGGCGAAACCTCCAGCTTTTGGATATTCCTTTCTCTCGCGCGCTAGATTTCTGTCGGTTCATACTCATGTGAAAGGACTATCTTGGCGAGAGAGAATGTGACAGCAAGATGGCAACAATCTCTAAATAGCTTTCTTGCTCCAAGAAAAAGAACTGGTGATTAGGGTGGGTGAAGAGGTAATGGCAACTGTCCCTGCATTTACAGACAATCGTTACGACGGTATCGAACTTGTGCAAGGCTTTCTTCAAATCACGCAAGAAGATTGGCGTAGCCTTGCAACTATCCTTTGTAAAGCCAGAAGTGCTTGGCTCACTTTTTCTAAGAACAACTGTTTTGTTGAACTCAGAAAGGAAACCGACAAGTTCAGACTCAGGGTCGAGGTTCGGTCCGGGTCTGTGAAGAGGTCTCGGAACTGGCGGTACACTGTGGAAGAGCTTACGGGTGTTTTTTCCCTCCTGCGGAATGATCGATATGCTTGTCTGGATTCCGTGGGGACCATGCTTATGTTCAGACGTGCAGACTACAGGTGTTTTCTAAGAATGCTTTCGAAGTGCTCTATGGGCTCCGTTACCTTTCGTATTGGAAACACGCATGTCAGGTTTTCAAGGTGTGCTGAGGAAGAAGAAGGAATCCACATATGTTTAGAGACAAGGAGAGGGCGCAAGCTGCTTGAGCACTGCTTCAGCCCGAGAGAGCTCCAGTTCGCTGAATTCACCCTTGAAAAGAAGGCACATGTCGTATAGAACGAAGTACGCACCCATGTTATCAGGACCCAAGCCCATTTGAATATTAGTCTCTAGGGAATTGAATCTAAAAGGGGACGGAAAAAACTGAGGATTGGAACTTACGAGTTTCGGGTGCAGAGTCTATAAAGAAAATCAGTACAACTAAGCGTGCAGATTTAGTGAACCGTTTGGCTTAACAAGTCTCGAAGTGACGGCTTGTGACACTCATCTGGCGTTCAACGATGGGCCCTGAAAGAGGCTTTCAGCGAATTCCGCATTTTTGCTTCAGTTCTTTCAGCAATGCTTTTCTAGACTTTAGGTCTTTGAAGCCTCTATCAACCAAACGTTTCCATTTTTTCTTGAGGCTTATTATCTCTCCGAAAGTTTCCTCATTCATATAGCTCGGCTTCTCGCAGAACTTGGAAAGAGCCAAGAGCAGGAATCCTAATTGTTCCATGTCTTCTAAGCAAAGCCAAGGTGTAGACCAGTGTCCACCGATTTTCGTTTTTGTGGCTAATTGCCACATTATGTTGCCATCCTCTTTTGGTCTCAGGTTGGCACTAACTCTAACTATCCTTCCACCGATTTCGGTTTCAAAGAATTGAAGTTTTTTACCTACGTGTTTGCTCCAATCGTTCACTAAAATGCCCTCCAAAAGGAGAGTTAATTCCGTTGTTTTTTAGGTTTTGTGGCTTCTTTCTCAATGTGCTCTCTTCAGCAAAGATGCAAGGGCTTATGTTTATTAAAATTCAAGAACATCCTTTATTAGGGTGTTGCCGAGTTGGAGAAACCTAATCTGACCAAAATGTGGCGAACTTGGGTAAAGGTAGGTCTGAAGAATCAGTTAACCTACAAAATGCTCCAAGATACAGTAAGATACAAAATGCATAACATCTCACTACTGCAAAAAGCAGGGAAGATCACTTGGTATTATTTCCTCTATCATGACAAGCCTGATGATGCAGCCAATGGGTACTTTGACATTGTATTCACTACGGATAGGGTGGACCCGTGTGGTTTTCTGCCCGAATACTGTGTCGACACAAAGAAGATCCCTCCAATGATGGAAATATCAGAGATTGACAAGACAATTCTGCAAGAGGAAGACATAGCAGAGGCATGGAGAATAATCGGTGAACAGTCTGAGTTCATTATCAGCCTGATCTGTGCTCATGCAGAGAATAGGGTCGTCCATCCTCAGCAAATAGCACAATTTATGCATTACTTTATGAATCCACTGGGGCTAGGGTTAAGGTCCCTTATGTTCTTGCCCGAAATACCTCCAGCAATACGCTCACAGATACGATTAATGTCCAGCGAGGTTCAACAAACCTATTTCATTACCTGTTTCTAGTGATTATCTTGGATTGCTACGCATTTAGCAGGATTCATCGAGCTTCGTCTTTTGTCTTGAGCAAGCATTTTTTCGATGAAAGCGGTATCAACTTCATAGATCGATTTGACACTGTTCATCAACTCTTCTGCTAAGTCTGGGCGCTTGCTTTTCAAATGTTTCAACAAGCCTACTGGCCTTTCTCTAAATAGGGATTTCTTTACCTCTTCATCTATGATCGCTGGGTAGACTATCCATTCTTTTACTAGGTGCTTCAAACATTCTGCCAATAACAGTCCAGCCGCGTCTAATCTGAGCATCCCCACAAATGTACTGCCATATGCCTGGAAAGCTTCTCGATAGACTGTTGATACTTTGACCTTCGTCATTTTCCCTTCCTTAAAGTTGCCTATCGGTGCAACATTTGGACAATCCAATAGCCAAACGTTCTGTCTCCTCTCATTTTCATTAACCAATCCAAAGGCCATAAGGGGGTATGCTTGGCAACCAAGAGGTTTCTCTTCATGAATTAGACAAAGATTTTCATTTGACAGAAAAGGACAATTGTCATGATCAAGATTCCAGTACAAAACAATAGGGACTCCGCTCACATCATCCCAGAACATGTCGTTAGGAACTACCTTAAACTCAACTGAAAGTTGCTTAGCTCTATCGTCCAGAACTGGGATTTCCCACTCAAAAAGTAAGACAGTTTTCTGTGAGCGTGGAACCGCTGAAAATATAAAAGGAGGAACAGGCGGCGGTTCCTTCTCTACTCGACCTCTCATATTTTTGCAGCAATTTCCACACATCTTGCATTGAAATTTCCTAGTCATACTTCAAGTCAGCTTTTAGGTTACAAATGCTCTCCGACTCTTTAATCACTTTCTCTATGTTTCACAACTTCTCTTTTGCCTTCGTAGAAATCTCGGGTTGCGCCAGCAAATCTTTCAAAACTATCAGAAAAAGGTCACAAGAATGTAAAAATAATTCTGATGGCGAAATGGGTGAAGGTGTATTTAAGGAAGCAAACTTCTTTGATGCCAAACTCGCAGAAGCATATTTTCGTGAAGCAACTCTCAAAGAGGCAAAATATTGGCGTGAATTCATACTTGACAAATTGAACCTTCTCGTTAATTGGGTTAAAGAAATGATTCAAAGTTATGGAGAGAGAAGACGGAAAAATAGTGAAGACAAGACAAGTTGGTTGACTGGGAGAAGTTGACCGAAGATTTTCGACAGTTTCTCTATTTCAAGACCAACTTATCATGGACGACTCTCTACAGAAGCGGCTTGAAGGCGCTTTCTGACCTCGGAAAATTATGGGAGTTGCTGACTTTTATTCAGGACGAATCTGTCGATGTTCAGGTGCGGGTTCGGCTGGGCTTGCAAGGAGCATACCATTGCCAAGGGATAGGGAGAAACATTCTCACCGCGCTGTTACACACCTTCAATCCTGACAAGTACGGCGTTTGGAATAGCAGGACGGAAGACACACTGAAGATCATTAGACGGACACCAAGACCGATTTTTGATGCTGGCAAGAAGTACCTGGCCATCAATAATGAGTTGACC
>Ga0315288_10001133_pt1 | contig 34242 bp, 37 predicted proteins | sample YL17G11_20_MG_FD_203454 | JGI IMG/M metagenome (GOLD analysis project Ga0315288, IMG submission 203454) | Sediment microbial communities from Yellowstone Lake, YNP, Wyoming, USA - YL17G11_20 | ecosystem: Environmental > Aquatic > Freshwater > Lake > Sediment | place: USA: Wyoming | collected...
TTATACTATTATAAGTATAATGTAAACGCTTACCCAATGAATTGTCGGAAGTCCTTATGTTATAATACTATCCGATGGGGTAGGGTTGTTTTTAGCATAAGCCGCGGCTATCATCCTCCGATACACTACTGTAGCCCGCTGACGATTTAAATTTAATTCTAACCATAATAAGCCCAACAATTTAAAATAAAATCCCCATTAATCAAGCATCTCTCTCTGCGAGTCTCTATCGGAGATTATTAATCTTCAGTGTTTTATTATTTAAGAGATTGAAGTCATTAGAGTTAGCATCAAATATGGTAAAAGCTCTCCGGTGAAACGCGCACGCTTGACCCGGAGCGTCTCCGGTAATTACTTATTCAGAATTAATCGTTAATTAACATCTACATTATTTCTATTGCTTGTGAGACAGTAAGTTATGACATGTTAATAGACTTCTAACGCACTTCTACTTCGTCAAACGTGCTGTGAAAATTAAGTATTCTACATTTCTATCAAAAGTTGAAGTAAAGTAGATATACTTCTACTCGTTTCTACTTTTAACTTATACTTATTTCTACCCTCTAGGTGAAGTATATTTATAACTCTATTATTTTCAATGAAGTAGATTGTGGTAGATATAAGAATTCTACCCTGCTAAGTAGGGTCAGATTATGAGCAATCTGCTCTGTGTCGGCGTGCGGCGAGTTCTGCCCCAACCCCTTCTCTTTCAATGCTTTACCATAAGTTAAGTGCAAAGCTAACAAAATGGTAAAAATATGTAGAGAAGACGCCGAAGACGGCTTCTCTGAGTATTTATGCTTTTAAATAAATACGAAGAAATACTTGATAAAAGATAATAGAATAAATTGTATTGTTACTTTACTTTAATGTAATGTATAAAATCTATTAATATAAAAGAAAGAAAAAGAACTGATTAAGAGCAATTTATTATGCTTATTATAGTATACATAAAAATTAGTTTCTATAACTTGTTCATATAATTGGAGTTAGAATTAATATTTTTCTTTAGAGATTTGTTCTTGGAATTCTCATAACCTCAACAATGGTAAAGGATTATAATAGTCAATTATTTTTAAAGTAACCCTTGTATAATAGCTTATTATATACATTTTAGTAAGTGAAGGGTAAATATATTAAGGTCGGTGGATAGTGGTAAAGATGCCCGAACGGGAAAAAAAGACCACCGCACGAAACCGACCATAAATGCAGTAAATCGTTCTTTTAAATAGATTTGCGAGATTTTAAGTCAACTCGAAAACGCAAGTCCGCTTAGGACAGTCAAACTATTATTAGCCCTAAATCGTCTGAATGACGCACTATCGGCTAAAAAGAAATACATAAAAGAGTTCGAGTTTAAATTGACTTATATTTTTACTTGCTCCCTTTCTGACTTGTTTACAGAACTGTAGACCTCGGAAAGGGTTATGATTTATACCCGGCTCTTATATTATATCGCCGGGATAAGGCGGGGAGATTGTCGACTACAACCCCGCCAAGCGAACATTCTCTCGAAAGAGAGTAACGATAAATTTTTTATTACGATGATAGACTAGACAAAGAGTTTCGTCTCGCGATAATGTCTATCAAGATTTTTTGGGAGTAACTGCGTATGCGGGTGCTCCCAGTTGTGATTACGATAACGCTGATGATAAAGTTTTTAGTGAGTGGGGATTCCTGCTCGACTTTATTGTCAGCGTTTTTTATTATACATATATGGAGAGATGTAAAAATGGGATGCGACCACGAAAATAATTTAGAAGCGAATACAGTCAATCAATCGCTGTATTTAAAAAACAAACTCACCAAGATAGAGTGTGAGCGGATGAGAATTACTGCTTCGCCCCCACCGCCACAAACAGGTTGGGTCTTTATGAATGATGAATGGTTACCGAATTTTGGTGGTTATACTTTAAACTAATCTAGGAGGATTTAAAAAATGTTTCCGTATAAGAAAGACGTAGCAATCACAGTTATGTATGTAGCCTTAATGAAGACTACAGGTTTGTCAGACTTGCAGATGAAAGTTTATGATGAAGCTGGCGGTTTATTTGATACAGTAGCTTTATCCGAAGTTTCTGGCAATGGCGGACTTTATATGGGTTCTTTTACGCCGGATGCCGAAGGGTCATGGCGTGCTCGTATTCAATCTGCAACGAATAAAGACGATGTGCAGCGTTTATTCGAAGTCAATTTAGTTGGCGTCGATGATGTGAATTCTCTCGTAACGACCATAGATGGCAATGTAACTTCAATCAAGGGTACCGTAGAGTCTACTGCTTCTGATGTAACCTCGATTAAAGGAACCGTAGAATCAACAGCATCGGATGTAACCTCAGTGAAGGGTACTGTAGAATCAACAGCCTCTGACGTAACGTCAATCAAAGGAACAGTCGAATCGACCGCTTCTGATGTAACTTCAATCAAAGGCACAGTCGAAGACATAGCTGCTGAAATCACTACCGGTGGATATATTTTATAATTTGCATTAGGAGCATTTCAAAATGCAATATAAAATAAGCACGTCGATATATGTTCGGTATGTTGCTATCAATGACAATACGGGTCTAACTGACCTGTATATCATACCGACTAATCCGAGTGGAGTAGACCAAACTCACGTCTTGATGACGCACTTAGAGAATGGTCTATATACCGCTTCGTTTACTCCAACCTCTATAGGATGGTGGCAGGCAAGAGTTCATTCTGCAACGAGTGCGGTAGAAGTTTATTCGGCGCGTTATTATGTTGGAACAACTGACGACCCAAATCCAACTCAAGACGATACATTTACAGGGCGTATCGGTGAAGTACAAACAACGCCCACAATAAATACCGTATTAGGTAGATTAAAAGATTTATGGGATAAACTTAATGATTTATTTACTAACGGTACAGCAAAAGTAAAAATATGGGATGGAACTACTGGTGTAACTGTTACAGATAATGGAGTAATTAAAAGATTAGATGTTAATTCTAAAATACCAAGTACCTTAGTTAGTGGTACTATTTCAGCACTTAATGGAACTGTATTATTAGATTTTGATGGTCATAAATCTTGTTCTGTAACTGTATTAGGAACATGGACAGGAACTTTAGTAGTAGAATCTAGTAATGATAATGGAACTACATGGGTAATATGTTGGTTACAATCAATTTCCGCTACTACTACTTATGAAATTTTAAGAGCCGTAAATTCTTTTACCTTAAATGGTTCTTATACTATTTATAGTATATCTGGTATTACTCATTATAGAGTAAGAGCTAGTACGTGGTCAACAGGTACAGCTACGGTAAAATTAACGGCTACTGAAGCTCCTCCGGCTTCTATTTTTGCTACTACTTCTGCTATTCAGAATGTATTGGTTAGCCAATATAATAATTCAACTACTAATCTTACGGCTGGCGCAACATTTACAGGAACTCAGGCAGAATCAACTTTAGGTGTTAATGGAATTCAAATAAATTTTAGGGCAGACCAGCAATGTACTGTTTATATAGAACAAACACCAGATGGTACTAATTGGGATATTTCCGATTCATGGGTAGTTCCTGCTAATATTGGTTTAGGTATTACAGTTCAGGCGGTAGGTTCACATTTTAGAACAAGAGTTACCAATAATGGAGCAAGTACAACTACTTTTTTACGTTTATATTCTATTCTTTGTCCTATAGTTGAATGTCTTCCAAGAAATTTATCTAATAGTGGAAGATTAAAAGTGGAAGCTACTAATATTATAGTAGGAGAATCTACCAATGTCGTTAGTTGGGTAGGAAATAATGCCCCATATAAAGCAAATATGTGGCTTCCAGTAGCTAGTTGGAATGTGCCATTAAATTATCAATTTGTACCTTATCAAATCCAATATAGTGCAGGTAATGCTTCATCATATGTCAAAGCAACAAAACGGTTGTTAATGGGTTCTTTTAATAATATTACTCAAGCATTTACAGATGGAGAAGCCTATTCCAATGCTGATTTTGCTTCTTATTTAAATATATATTTTACTGCTGATGTTGGTACATCTAGAACTGTTACTATTACGTATATAAATCAAGATGGGGTAGCAGGAAGAACTACTACTTATAATATGACTTCTGGTGCTGGTGGTGATAAAATAGGTCATATGCAAAGATTAGTTTTACAAGGCACGGATATAGGAGTACGAGATATTACTAATATTTCTACTAATGGAACTGGTACTGCGACATTTTTTATTTATGGTGAAACAGATATATTTTCTGATTCCGCTGATGCGAGTGGAACTGTATATACTGATACTATTCCATTAGATGCTTTTTTAGTTAATTATGGATTTATAATTTCATTACAGATTACTTCTTCAGCAACTTCACCAGTTGATAGGATGATGAATTTAACTGGTTTAATGAGGTCAACACTATAATGACTATTTCAGAATTTTTAAATACTATACAAATATTACCAGAATACGTAAATAATTCTTTATTTTTAAAATCTTCTGATAATTATGGATGTATATATAAATATTTAATTAAAAGAATGAGCAATGATACTGCTATGAGAATAGAAATTTTTATAGAATTAGATGAAGCAGAACATGAATTAGAATTAGAAAATAAAACTGTGAAAAGACATATCGAAATTTTTCCAGCAAGGTAAACATATGAAAATAAAATTAGATTTTTATACTGAGTATTGCAGAAATAAACCAATCGACCTTCAGTTTATGCTCGAAGAAGAGCGCAGAGATTTAGTAGTTCATTCTAATAATAAGAATCTACTATTATTGCGCTTCTATTCTGGTCAACATTATCACGATGCTATGGATATTACCGGTAGCACTTTTGAATTAATTGTAAAAGCAAACCCAACAGATGATGATACATCAGCAATTTTTGAGATTGAAGTTACAGATTTATCTAACGCAGCAGAAGGCGAAGCAGAGATACCCATTGATTTGTCCGCATCAGGGTATACAGATTTAATGGGTAATTATATTTACGAATTAAGAATGACTACAGATTCTGGAAGGATAAAGACACTTTGTTATGGCACATTTGCTATATTACAAAGCCTTTTTAAAAATTAATTAACGGAGGAATTTAGCAATGTTGACAGATAAGAGTTTACATTTTGGCCAACAGAATTTTTTCTTTTGCGATGATTTCATTGGTAGCGATGTTACCGGAGATACAAACGAATACGTAGCTTTCATGGATAAGAAAGGAATGATTCTTATCGCTCGCTATGATGTTTCTGGTTCTCAAGGTCGTTATTATGTTGCTAAAGGCGATTATGATACAATCGTCGCAGCTCGCGGAGAATATTCATATCTTCTTCCGAGTCAATTAGCAGAAGTAAACTTATAAGACTCTAACTAAATAAGGGGAGTTCCAAAAATGAGTTCTCAAAAAATAAATCCTAGGACAGGACAATTTAATTTAGTGGGAGAAGGCGGAGCTACAAATTGGAATGATATTGTAGGAAAACCATCTTCTACGCCAGCTAATATTGATGGTGCTGTTTCTGCTAAACATACTCAGAATACAGATAATGTATTACAACAGGGTGTCTCAGAAGTAGATACCGAATATACACTTTATTTTCATACTGCTTTTTATAATACTATTCCGTCGGCAGGTGGTAGGCCTCCGATGGAACCTTCTTCTGTAGGAGTTGCTCAAACATTTAAAGCTCCTATTACTGGAGTTTTAAAGCAAGCAGTTTTTTGTATTGAAGATTCAAATCATACTGGTACTCTTACAATAGAAGTAAGAGATGTAGTTAGTGGTGGACTTCCAGGAACAACGATTCTTGGTTCTCAAATAATTCCTCCCGCAAATATTATGACCGGGCCGTGGATTTATGAACCTTATTATCGAGAAACTTTAGTACCTTTTTCTACTCCAATTGCTGTAACTCAAAATACAGAATATGCTTTAGTTATTCATCCGAGTGATGGAGCTTGGTGTAACGTATTTGGAAGTAATGAAACTCCATATTATACAGATGGTGCGGCATTTAATGAAGATTCGGCAAATGTTTGGAGTAATTTTGGGCAGAATCCGGGTTCCGATATGTATTGTAAAATAACTATCGGAGTCGGGGGAATTACAAATTTAATTGAAAATGGAGAATTAATAAATGATTTAGCAGTAACCGCAGGTAGAAAAATAGGCGGAAACTCTATCGAAGATATTACTATAGTCGTGCGACAAAAGCATCGTGCTCCATTTGCAGGATTTTTTCAAAATCCCGCTTTAAGTAGTGGTGGAATTTATAGAATTCAACATAATATGGGGTTGACTAATTATGCAGTTCTAGTTGCGATATATGATAACAATGATACGTTAGCTACGTCAACTTCTATAGTTAGTAAAGAAAATTATGTCGATGTAGATTTATCGGCGTATGCTCCGATTTCGGGTTGGTGGTCATATATTGTTCAAGCATCTGGAGTTCCAATAATATAATATAAATAGGAGCCATAAATGTCATTACCACAAGATGCCATTTTTGTACAAGGAGACACGATTGAGCTTCAGTATCAGCTCTTCCTAGACAAGAAGAATAATGTCTACTGGAATTTGACTGATAATGAAATTCGATTTGAATTGTATTCTCCGACTCCTATTTATAAAGCAACTGCAAATGTAACTGGCGGTTCAGACGACCAAATTCTGATTGTCGATGCAGCGAAAGGAATCTTTCTTGTATCGATTTTAGCCGAAGAAAGCAGAACTTTAAAAGTAGGAGATTATAACTTTACGATTCAGGTTACAACAGCAGATAGCAAGAAATATACAGTCTTGCGTAGTAGTTTACGAATAGTCGACGATTCTATTACTTGGGATGCAGAACCTACTGTATCTGGGGCATAAAATGAGAATTGAAAATTCTATAGACTTATGTCCTAGAACGCACTCAATTGATAGACGAACACTGACTAGAAATTATCAGAGCATTGAATTTGTAGTTAAGACAATAGCACTACAAAAGATATGTAGTCATTTTCATATTGACAGAAAAAATGAGGTAAATCTAATAAAGATTCTCGGTGAAGATGGGATATATTATTCGACGTTAGAATATATACCCGAATATCATGTATATGTAGTATTTGGTCAAATCTAATCAGAGGAGGATTTAAAAATGCCGCTTAAAAGGATACCGATTCTTGATGAGTATGAGTTTCAACAAACAGTATTAAGTAGGAAGAACGACCCCACTCTACCTTCTGCTTATGTTCCCGTAAAAGGTGATAGATTTTTAATTACGGCTACAGCGCAGGGAGTTTGGGCAGGAAAAGAGAATTACATTACCTATTATGATGGTGCTGCATGGCAATGGGTAGCTCCCATTACAGGCATGTTGGTTTATGTTGCCGATGTTAGTCAGTATTGGCATTTTGATGGTGTGTGGTCTCAATATCTTGGACAGCAGGGTGCGACAGGTACGACAGGAGCCACAGGAACGACCGGGGCTGCTGGAACAACTGGCGAGGTTGGAACAACTGGAGCACAGGGTACAACGGGTATCACAGGAACAACTGGTGCTGTAGGTACAACCGGAGCAGTAGGAACAACTGGTGCTGTTGGTACTACAGGCGCAGTTGGAACTACGGGTGCTGCTGGAACTACTGGAGAAGTAGGAACTACCGGCGCACAGGGAACGACAGGTATTACAGGCACGACTGGAGCTGCTGGTACAACCGGAGAGGTTGGTACCACCGGAGCACAGGGTACAACGGGTATCACTGGTACTACAGGCGCAGCAGGTACAACTGGTAACTCTGCAACTTATGATGCCGATTATCATTGTCTTTTGTATACCGTATAAAACTTAATAGATGGGAGGGGATAATTTTTCCCCTCCCCCATGTATCAAAGAAAGGAAATATAGTTGAATCTACCGATAATAAACTTATTGAGACCAGGAGCAATTGGAGATGTCTTTATAAGTTCGACTATTATTAAAGGTTTAAAAAAGAAGCATCCAGGTTCTTTGATAAATTACTATACATGGTTTTTAGAAGCAGGCAATCTTATAGCAGACGTAGATAATGTTTATAATTCAGAAGATTGGGATAAGAGAGAAAAAGGAATTGATTACATTTTGAATCCCTATCCCTATCCTAAGCCAATGACTAAACATTTAATCGAATACTATGCAGATTGCTGCGATATTCCAGTTGATTATGAGTATTCTTTAAAACCAATTGACTATGCACTCTCTCATGGTGGTAAATTTATTACATTACATGTAAAAACTGGTTGGAGTATTTATAAAGAATGGTCATTTGATAAATGGAATGAATTAGTAAAAGAACTGAGGCCATTAATAGGGCAGATTAAAATTATGCAGATTGGTTCTAAAGATGACCCGCTTATTGAAGGAATAGATTTAGATTATAGAGGAAAGACCACTATAGAAGAAACGTGTGTATTGGTAAGAGATGCAGAATTGCATTTGGGCGTAGATACATTTACCAATCATATTGCTGGGGCTTATAAAAAGCCAGCAGTAATACTTTTCGGGTCAACTCATTCATTAGGATTTGGATATTCAACAGCAAAAAATATTTATAAAGATTTAGCTTGTCAACCATGTTTTAAAGAAAATCCTAGCATGAGTAAAGTGCCAAAAGGAACATGCAGCCACAAATCTTGCATGAATTCCATAACTGTTGAAGAAGTATTGCAAGCAGCATGTGAACAGTTAAAAATAGAAAGGAAGCCAAAATTGAATAAAGATAAAACAATTTGCTTAGGGATGATAGTTAAGAATGAAGCCCTAAACATCAAAAAAACTTTAGAATCAGTTAAATCTATTTTAGATTATTGGGTAATTAGTGATACTGGTTCAACTGATAATACAATCGAGATAATTAAAGAAACTCTTAAAGATATTCCCGGAGAATTAATTCAAAGCAAGTTTGTTGATTTTGGAACCAATCGTTCTGAAGTTGCACGTATAGCAAAAGACAAAGCAGATTATACGTTAATGCTTGATGCAGATTTCCTAATAACACTCGATAACTTTGATAAGAGTTCTTTGATAGCTGACCAATATGATGTTAAAATTAAATGGTTAGACACAATTTTTTATAATTCATTTTTATTGAGTAATAGATTAGATTGGAAAAGCGTGGGAGTTGTTCACGAATATTGGTCGGCAGAAGGAATTCAAACTCGCGCAAAAGCCGTTGGTATTTCTATAGACCACGATAGACATGGGAATCCAAGGCCCAAAGGATTACACGATTTAGCATTATTGCTGCAAGGCGTAAAAGACGAGCCAAATAATGCACGTTATTATTTCTATTTAGCAAATACTTATAGAGATGTAGGCGAATATCAAAAAGCAATTGATACGTTTTATACAAGAATAAAGATGGGTGGTTGGATTGAAGAAGTTTTTTATAGCTTGTATCAGATTGGGTATTGCTACGAATTAATGAATGAAGTAACTAAAGCAAAAGTTGCATATTTAAGAGCATGGGAATTTAGACCGAGTAGAGCCGAACCACTGTATAAATTGGCTAAACTTTGTCGTACATATAAAGAATATCATCAATCTTATTTGTTTGCAAGCAAAGGATTAGAGATTCCTATTTCTTCTGATACGATTTTTGTAGATAGTGCAACTTATAATTATGGATTAAGATTTGAAAAAAGTATTGCTGCATATTGGCTTGGCAAATACGAAGAGTCTATTGAAGACTGTAACATAATCGATAATTCAAGTAATGTGCCAGAAGACGTAAAAGTTCAAAATCTTAAAAATAAATCTTTTGCGGAATACAAACTAAATGGTTCTATATAAAGTACCAGAATTAACTGATTTTCAGTGGCAAACGCCAGTAACTAATCAAACGACTAATACCCCTCCGTCAGTTGCTAAGGGTGCTAGATACATCGTTGGCTCTTCTCCCACTGACGCCTGGGTAGGGTATTCGAAATATATAGCCACCTATAATGGAAGTAGTTGGGATTTTACTACTCCTATTGTAGGTATGATATGTTATATTACAGCAGAATCTCTCCTCTATATTTATAGTGGTTCGGTTTGGGGAGTATTTTCTGCATCTCAAGTAGGATTAGGCAATGTAACTAATAATGCTCAAGTAATAGCGAATGGCACAGTAGGTACTATTAATCTTATTCCGAATGGAGATTTTGAAAATTGGAGTGCTGGAACTTCTGCTGCTCCAGATGGTTGGACGTTAGGCGGTTCCGCTGGTTTAGTAATAGCAAGAGAAGGAACCATTAAGAAGATAAATTCTTATTCATTAAAATTAACAACAGCTTCTTTGACAGGAAATACGTATTCTATAGTAAAGTATATAGCAGGGAGAACATATACCTATTCGTGTTGGGTATATGCGACAGCAGGTAGCACAGCTAGATTGTCAATGTATGATGGAGTAACTCAGACATATAGCTCTTATCATACAGGAAATTCTACTTGGCAGCAATTAACAATGTCGCAAACACTGTCTGCTAGTGCGACAACATTAGTAGTGTATGTTGACATTAATGCGACATCTTCATCGGCTTATTTTGATGGTGCCATGTGTGTAGAAGGAGCAAGTGCCTTTGCATATAGTGCTCATGCTCCAGATGAAGGAGTATGGTTAGATTATTCTGCGGTATCTACAATAATAGGATGGACAAGTTTTACTCATAAAAAAATATACATCAAAGTAGTTGGAAATCTTGTACATGTGCTTTATTATATAGAAGGACAAAGCGATTCTACTTCTACCTCATTTACGGTTCCATATACGTCTAAGAATGTAGCGGATTTAGTTCCTTACGGAACTACAGGATATGCTCAAGATGCTGGAGTATTGGCAGTATCTTCTGGAATTTATGGCATGTTAAATGATAGTACCACGATTTCTTTTTGGAAAAATAATTCTCAGCCAGCATGGACAAATTCTAGCACAAAAGCTGTTGTTGGCGTGTTATATTACGAGAAAGCATAAATATGGAATCATATAAATTAATGTCAGATGGTTATATTAAAAGACAATCAGATTTAGCTCTGATTCCTACTACATTAGAGAATCCCGATTATGTGCAATATTTATCAGATGTTGAAAATGGAGCATCTGTTACAAACTTTGACTATGAAGCAGAAGAACAAAGACAAGCGGATGCAATCGCAGTATTAACTAAAGCACAGCAGATTGTAGATTTAAAAGCACAGTTAGACGCATTAGATTTACAAGCTATTAGACCACTCTTAGATGGCGAAACGACATTACTCGATGATATAAAAGCTCAAAAAGTAATTTTAAGAGCGCAGTTACAGGAATTACTATAAGAAAGTAGGGTATGGTGGACTCTATAGACAAAATTAAAACTCGTATTCGTAATTTGAAACAAAATGCTAATTTATCTGAAGAAGAAATCGAAAAATTAGCCCAAGAACAATCTGATAAGTTAGAAATAATTGGTTCTTTGACATTTGTCTTACCCGCAGAAATGGAGTTTGCTACAGATTTATTGAATCGGTATCTTGCCGAATCTTCTATAGAATCTGCTGCTGAGAAAGATACTTTGAGACAATTAATCGATGTTGAAGTTTTACTCGAAAGAATTAAAGCCGTTCTTAATACAGAATATAGTAAAGCTAATCCATCGATTCCAGTTCAAATGCTTCAACAAGTAACAGAATTAAATAAACAGATTCTTGAATTAAAAGAAAAACTTGGTTTAGTCAAGAAAGAAGATGCCAACTTTATTAATACATGGGAAACACTTAAAAAGAAAGCTCTCAAGTATTACGAAGAGCACTCAGGTTGCAATACAGTTAAGTGTCCATATTGTCAGCAATTCTTTCATTTATTGATTGATAGAACAGATTATAAAGAAATCAAATCGACATGGTTTAAGAATAGTATTCTGTATAATAAGAAAGTATTTGACCTTTATCATAATAAAGTAATTACGAAGCAAGATGTTGCTGAAGTTTTAGGAGTATCTGAGATGTATGTCGAATATATTTATGAGAATTTATACTTAAAAGAAAGTGTAGAAAATGATAAGCAAGATTAATGAAGATGAATTGAAAGTTTTTCAAGCACTCGCGCATCCTGTTTCATGTGCAGAGATTCTCTTTGATAACTTCGATATACTTAGTTCTTTCTCAGAAACAGAAATTGGTACAATAAGAATGTATCAATATCCAATGATGTCATATGATTCTCTTTTCTATGCTGACCAGAAAAAAACAAAGAAGGCAAATTTTCTGATTAAGCAAGGATTAGGAGAATCGTATAATCTTGGCGGGCGTCTTACAGGAAAAACAATCATTTCAGTTATTACAGATTGCTTAGTAGCTGTATTCAATAAGAGTTTTAATTGGGCTGTAGTAAGCTCACTAGATGCTTTGCATGTACGTGGAGTATTTGAAAAAATTATCGCAGCATTAGAAAATCATCCAGTAATGACAAATTTTCATGCTCACATATTACGAAGCCCAACATATAAAATTGATATAAACGGATGTTTACTCGAAAGTGTTAATGATAACATCATGGGTAAGAATCCAGGCAATCAGTTCTTTGGAAAACATATTGACAAGCATTGGAAAGAAGAATCTAGTTTTTTAACTCAAGAAGTCTCAAATAAGCAGTTAATGGCTTCTTCTGAGTTAGGATGTATAAATCGTTGGAGCGGAATGTGCACCTTTTCAAAGCACTCTCCACTAGGGAAAATCTTCTTCGATTTGAAGAATTCGTCAAAGATTTTAAATCTGCCTAGTTATGTAAATCCTACGTGGGATGATAAGAAAGAGGAAGATGCAGTATTAGAATTTGGCGGTAGATTATCTCTTGGATACATGACTCAGATTCTAGGTAAAGTAGTAGAAGATTCAGATACTGTTTATGATATTGAAAGAATACGTAATAATTATAATAGGAAAAAAAGCATTAAGCTCTTTGAAATAACTCAAGACAATTATCATAAATTTAAAGAGTTAATTATTCTTGATAGACCAGGAAATGTAGAGAAATGCTTTATTTGTTCCGATATTGGTGAAGGAGCAGCACCAACCGAGATTATCATTATCTTTTTAATAGCAGGTAAATATTATTATACCTATAATATAGCTGCTACTCGCTTATCCGCGGATGAGCAATTTGAATTGTTTGATTACATTGCTGAAGCAGTCGCTGTAAATTTTATCGGATTTGATACGACTTCAGGTATGGGTAAAGCAATTGCCAGTAGACTTTCAAAGAAGTATCAAGGAAAGATTGTGTGGATTTCTTTTAATGAAAAATCTAAAATAGATTACGCCAAAGATGACCAAGGTAATTTTATTTTAGATTCTAAAGGGAATTATCAATATAAAGAAGAATATAATACAGATTGGAGTATTCAGAGATTAAAGCAGATTTTCTATAATACTAAAATAGAAATACCTTTAGATTATAAGTTTGATTTACAGTTTGCAAATATAGTAGCAACGACAAGTGGGATGCGGATTGTATATGGCAGCAAAGTCGCAAATCACTTGCATCAGGCATTTCAAGTCTGGTCATTGGTTGAATGGCAGACAGAATTTATAAGTAATCAACCAACCAAAAGAAAAAAATCTTTAGGAATTACATTAGACTAAAAAAGGAGTTTATACATGAGTATGAACGCAGGCAAAGGTGCAGCAGATTTTTCGGGTGCTCTGTGGGCAGCTTTTCTTTCTTATCTATATTCTCAAGGTAAGATTGATGTCCCTCAAGATTTTCGGACGCGAATTTCCGCCATTCGATATGTACTCGATAGCGATACAACCGGAGTAATTAATACATTACTCGATTACTCTATTAATACCGCTTCTCAGACTGACTATACTATAGAATGTGCAGATGATACGTTAAAAGCTCAATTGAATGAATGGTTAAGATATGTTAATCTTGATATTAATGGAGTTCCTACGGGTATTGTAGAACTCTCCAAAGAATATTATAAAGAGAGATGGAGAGAAGGGTCGTTAATTTTGTCTCGTTGTGGTAAATGGCAAGACATTTCTATAGATGGTAAGAAAATTAAGGTGCCAACAGTTATTTGGCTTGTTAATAGTGCTTCAATCTTTGTTGAGAGAGATAAAGATAAATATACTTTAGGAACTGATAAATATTATCTTGATGCTGCTATGCACGAACAACTTCCTGGAAAGGGAGAGAAAATAGTCATTCAACGTCCTTTTGATAGATGGTGGACGCAGTATGCCACTCCTTATATCGTTCGCAAGGGTATTTATCGTAATTATAAAGCATTAGAGATGTTGCAAGAAAAGACTGAAGAAGTATTAACTAAGTTTATTCCTTATTTGTTTGCTATTACAAAGGGTACAGAAAGACAGTATATAGATGCAAAAGTTGATTTTGATGATAACGATTTAAAAGCATTGCAAGAAGGCATGAAAGAGAAGCTCGAACAGTATAAGAGACAGAAGGGCAAGACCCCGGTTTGGGCAAAATCTTTTGATGTTCATGGCGAGCATCTCATTCCTGATTTGAGCAATATACTTTCAGTAGATTTATTCAATCAGGGTTATCGAGCTATTCTCGCAGGATTAGGATTTGTCGATGTTATTCAGGGTATTACGGCTACGAGAAAAGAAGCCGTATTGAATCCCGCTCCGTTTATCGAAGAAGTAAATGCAGGAGTAGATGGATTTAAATCTCTCTTAACAGAGATAATTTATCTGATTATTCAGGAAAATAAAATAGAGCATAGTAGATTATTCAATCGTAATAAGAAGTTCTACATTGCAAATACTCCGTTGAAAGTTAATGTACAGCCTATTCTTGCTGATTTGCGTCAGGGCTTTATCTATGGTTCTCTGTCAGTCAAGACATATCAAGAGGTATTAGGAATTGACCCAGAGACTGAGCGCGAGCGCATGAAGGATGAATGGGAACGTGGAGATAGAGAATTATTCTATCCTCATATCGTACAGAACATGGAAGAAAAAGGGCTCGATACAGAGTTAGGAAAGCCAGCAGTTTCAAAGAAACCTCCTGTTTCTCAGAAACAAATTGAAAAAGATTTAGAGAAAAAGGCAAATCCAGAAATGACCACAAAGATTAAAGCTGAGTGGCTTCCGAGCGAAGACTATTTTCGTTATCGTGTAGAAAATTCTAAGAAGTTTCAGAAGGATAGCTTCAAAACTATCTCATTAGGGAAAGACAAAGGAATTAAAGCACTGGTTGGAAAAATTAAGAACGATACTTCGCTAACAGTTCAAACATTACTTTTTGATAAAGAAAAATTTAATGAAGCAGATGCAAAGAAGTGGGTAGAGCAGAATTACGGAAAAGAGCAAGGAACATTGACTGAGAATATCGAAGATGCTCCATATAACAAACTGAGCGAGCTTCCCGATGCAGTTAGAAAACTGTCTGAAAAGAAACAGCGTCAGTGGATGCACGTTTGGAATTCAGTATACGATAAAACAAAGAATGAAGCAAGAGCCTATCGTTCTGCGTGGAGTACGGTTCATAAGACAAAGGGCGAAGAGGACTTATAATATCATGGCAAAAGAAAAGACAGTATTATTTTTAGACACTAGCTTAGGTCTTGACCATGCTCTTCGATATGCGAAAGATTCTGGAGAGAAACCATTCTATTATATGGCTTCTATCTCTGCATATCCTACATTAAAAGATTCTATTAGTGGGTATGGATTTGAAGAAATAATTAAGACCTACGATTGGGCAGGAATTATGAAGAAAGTCGATACAGTTATCTTTTTAGATTCTGGATTTTCTTCTTTAGTAGATACAATGAGACAAGGCGGATACAATGTATTCGGTGCGTCTGCTGATGTCGAAAAATTAGAGTTTGATAGAATTTATTTTCGTGAAGTAATGATGAAAATAGGGATTAAAACAACAGATGCAGAAGTTATTCATGGTGTTGATAATGTAATGGATTTTTTAAAGAAGCATAAAGATGAAAAATTCTTTATCAAATTGAACAAGTTTCGTGGTGATGTAGAAACCTTCGGTTCTCATTCAGCTGAAGAAGCAGCTACATTACTCTACCCTTCATTTCCTGTAATGGGCGATGAAATGGATTTTATTCTTGAAAAAGAAATCGAAGGTGGTATAGAAATTGGCTGTGATGCTTTCTTTAATGGAGAAAGATTTTTGAAGACATACTTCTTTACATGTGAACAAAAAGGTTGTGGAAATATGTCTTTAGCAGTTAATAAGTCAGTGTTTGATGAGACTTTAGAAAAATTAACACCCTATTTAAAAGAAAATAATTATCATGGAGCGTTTTGTTTTGAAGGATTTTATTTAAAAAATAAAGAATTCTTATTTACCGACCCGACTCCCAGATGTGCATTTCCTTGTTCTTCACAGTGGGCATTAGCTATTAAGAATTATGATGAATTTTTAAGGGGTATAGCATCTGGTATTATAGACGATTTTAAAGTATTTTATCCTTATCAAATGCAGCAAAATTTCTTTGCAGGAAATCCAAAGCAATGGCGTGAAATTATAATTAATGACAAAGACTTAAAAGAGAATAAGCAAAGAATTTCTTTAAGAAAAGCAGTTAAAACCGATGGGCATTATTACTTTGTTCCCGATGATGATTTGATGTTAAGCTGTAATGGGGCTGGAGAATCGTGGGAAGAAGCGATTAAGAACGCATTAGAATGTGCAGAGATGGTATCTGCATATCAATCAGCTTCTGCGATAGGTTCTGAGACTTTCTTTCAAGAAACATTAGATGATTTAAAGGGATATGGAATAGAATTGACTCCAGTTGAAGTTAAGACTAAAGCCGAAGAACTAGATGTTAGAGGAAAATTAGAGCAAATTGAAGCAAAATTAGTTCATGTTGTTAGACCAAACAAACCAGACCTTTTAATAGATACAGACCCCGATGCTTCGGGATTTACCGTGAATGAAGAATATTGCGCGTGTGAAGCCCCTATTAATGAAAACGGGACATGTACTGCTTGTGGAAAGAAAATCAATGCGGAATTAAATAGAAAAGACACAATGATTCCGAAGCCAAAAGAGGAACTATACAATGGATAATGACAGATTAATTTTAGCACAATCTCTTCTTGATTGGTCTACACATAGCAAGAATCAATGGCTAGAAGCTGATGATTCTGATATTAAAGAACTCGAAGCGTTAGCTGCAAAGCGTGGATTAGTGCTTCCGAGCCCTGATATTGCTCTGTTAAAGACTTATTATGCAGAGATTGGTGTCGCCAATCGAAATCACGTTCTTTTAGAGAAATCTGATGTAGAAAAAGCACTTCCTACATTGATTGGGAAGCAGGTTAATTTTAATCACGAAGGAGCAGGGCAAGTATGTGGATATATTCTCGATGCTAAATTAGAAGATAAGATGATAGTGGTTTATGCGTGTATTTTTAAATCTCTTTTTAAAGATAGATTTGATGAAGTCAAAAAGAAGTTTGAAGAGAATGATTTGACAGTTTCTTTTGAGATTTATAATGTGCATCCAGAAACAAAGCAGTCAGTAATGACAATGCAAGAAGACGGAACAAAAGTTATCTCTCCCATTATCTTTCATGGAATGGGATTACTGACCTATAAACCCCCGGCATGTCCGAGAGCGAAAGTTACAGCGTTGTTAGCTGAGTATATAGATGAAAAAATCGTAACTGAAGCGAATCAGATAATTGAACCGATTCTAACCAACAATGAGGAATTGGTTTACGCATCGATGGCATTACCATGCCTAATGTGCGAGAAATGTAAAAAAGAAGGAGGACAGCAAATGGCAGATGAAGTAAAGATTGATGAAATAAAAAGTGAAGAAGTCAAGATTGACGAAGCTAAAGTTTTAAAAGAGCCTATCGACCCTAATCTTTTTGTGAAAGAAGATGGAAGCCTCGATGACGAGAAATTAGAGGCTGCTCTTCCGAAAGAAGTTACAGCGAGAGTTCGGGAATTAATGAAAGAAGGAAAGAAGCCCGCAGAAGCTGTAAAACAAGCATGGGAAGAGTATAATAAGGGAAAAGAGAAGGCTGAAGAAGAGCAAGCAGCATGGAAATGTTCAAAATGTGGTTATTCTGAAATGGCACCTAGACCGTTAGATAAATGCCCCGAATGTGGACAGCCTATGGCAGATTTACCGATGGGCCCTGAGAAAAATGAAGGCGGGCAGACAGCGACTCCTAGTATTGAGAATACAGTAGCAGAAGTCGCACCAGTCGAAGTACCAGAATCAGAAGAAGCCGAGACCCCCAGAGAGGGCAATCAGAATTGGACGTGCCCTGATTGTGCTTTTACATTTCCTTTGTTAGCTGGGATTAACGAACCGCAGTATTGTCCTCGTTGTGGCAAATGTTATATGGCAGAAGTCGATGAAACTCCAGTAATGTGCGAGATGAACGCAGAAGCCGAGCTAATGAATGAGGAAGAGGTTCATAACGATGAGAGCATTGATTTAGAAACATCGAAGAAGTTAGAATATAAGAGTCGTCAGAATCTTCCAGATAGTGATTTTGCAGTAGTTGTGAAGAAGGGCGACCAGAAAGTTCGCATGTATCCGATTCTCGATGAAGCTCATGTACGTAACGCTTTAGCCCGTTTAGGACAAGCGAAGCCGAGAGAAACCCTCAAGCGATTGGGCGTTTCTTTAGAAGCGGTCAAGCGCAAGATTCTAGCGAGAGCTAAAAAGTTAGGTATGACTGACTTGGTAGAGAGATATAAAGAAACTTCTTCCATCGAGGATGAAGCAATTCTCAATCTCACTACGAAAATCGCTGAATTGAATACTGCAATTGAGAATAAGACAAAAGAGTTCGATGTTGTTAAAGCTGAAGTAGAAGCGTTAAAGAAAGATAAAGAAATAGAAGTAACTGCTATTAAGCAAGAACTTGAGACTAAAACTCAAGAGATAGCTTCTTTAAAGACGGACTTAGAGAATACAAATCCGGTACTGTCTGTTGGAAGCATAACGATAGCTACAGATGAAGAGATAAAGAAAAGACAGGAAAAGGTAGATGAATTAGCTTTTGGTAAAAAGAAAAGATAAGTACAAAAAACAGTAAAAAGGAGAAATACAATGGAGAATTTGATTGAGAAAGCAGCACAGGATATTGGTAAAATAATCGGGCAGCCTATCGACCCGAACCTTCCCGTTCCCCCAGTTCTCAACGAGATATTTGATTATGAGACAGCGGAGCCCGGCGAAGAGATTAAGATTTACAATGTTGAAGATACGAACGCTAGCGATATGATTACCGCGGTTGGTTCAGATGGTAAGATTATGAATTACAAGATTGACCCTCAGACACCGGCGATTATTCCCTTTACGTCCGTTCAGTCTAGGTTAGAGAGAATTCATGTTGACGCTATTTTGAATTCGCCTGACCAGTCAGTAATTGCTCGCCGCAAGGCTGCCATTACTCGCGCTCTTGATAAGAAGATTACGAAAGAAGCTCTTGATTTGCTTTTGGGCGTTGCTTCTCAGGAAATCGTGCAGGCTACAGGAATGGATTTGTATGATTTGGTTATTGCTATGAAGCACAAGGTCGAGGATTTTGGCGATGATTATATTCTTTTAGTTGGTACAGCAGTTAGCGAAGCTATCGATGTGTACGACAAGGTCAATGCGACGAATTTCAATTATCGTATTGGTCTCGTTGAGACGTTGCGTGAGAAGGGTATCAAGGTTGTGAAGGTCTATGAGACAGCTTATTTTAATTTCATCGACACTACAGCAACTGGCGACCCGGAAACGGATAATATTAAGGTTCTCGCCCGCGACAAGATGATTTTGGTTGCGCGTGCATCGAATATTCAGAAGGGCAAGCCTGGCGTTTATATTCGCCGGAAGATTGCTCCTGCTATCGCGCAGATGATGGGTTCTGACGTTGACGCGACTTTCCGCGCCAGCACAGTTATTCCTCTGCCGGTTAATGTTGATGGAACGAACACCCTCGCGTTTGGTATTCACGCGTTTGAGCAGCGCGTTTGCGCCCTGTTGAATTATCGTGGTATTGCATGGGCCACGCTTGCGTAATAGTTAGTTAGCCTAAAAGAGGGGGAGAAATCCCCCTCCCAAACTCAAAGGCGAATACATGATACGAAGACTAAATCATAAAGACGTATTAAATCTACTGAACTTTATAAATACAGTAGATGATACCTATCAAGATTTTTATGTTACTATTGATAGGCAAAGAAAGTTCTTTAAAAATGATTTAGTTCTTATAAAAAAAATTCTTGAATCTCAAGAATGTTATGGTTGGTTTGATATTGAGATGAAAGGATGTATAATTATTCTGAGAGAAAAAGGCTTTCGTTCTTATTTAAAAATTTTAGCTTCACAAAGACAAATAGCAATAGATTTATTAAAATATTTGAATTGGAACTGTAATTTAGAACTATTTGCAAAATTAAAGAATAGTAATTCACTCGTTATCGAATTAAAAAAGAATAGATTCTTCATAGAAGGATTAAGAGGAAAAGAAATTCTTCTTAAAAAAATGAAAGAAGTAAGGGAGATAAAAAATGTCAATAACACCAATAATTAAAAAAGTTAGAGCATTAGCCGTAGATGATTATAATAAAGATTCTATGACATATGAATTTGTAAGCGATTTAACTTTCACTTTACCTAATGCAAGCGTGCAAGGGTCTTCTATCAAAGTATATATTAATGGTGCTTTAGTTGAGAATGTTACTGGAGATACAAAATATACGTTTGATGAAGATACAAGTAAATTAACTTTTGAATATCAATCCGGACTTCTCGCTGCTGGCGATATAATTGAAGTCTATTTTAAGTGCTACAAGAATTGGACTGATGATGAAGTCGTGCAGTATATTCATGCTGCTATCATTCGTATGTCAGTAGAGAAATATACGACATTTGTATTACGAGACGATGCAACTATTTTTCCTACACCAGTAGAAACCGATGAGAATTTAATAGCTCTGATTGCATCTGTTTTAATGGAAGGAAATTTATCTTCATACAGAACGAATGAAATAAATATTTCATATGCGAAAGATGAAGATAATGAATCTCGTATTAAAAGAACTTTAAGACAGTGGAAGAAAACATACGGAGTGCTTGATTACGCTAACTTACGTAGACCGTACACGCTCTATGTTGAGTCAAGCGATATGACCTTAGAGAATTTACCATAAGTCTTTAATACTAAAGAGGTTATAATATGAGCTTTGATATTTTTAGAGCACTTAGAGAAACAGGACACATTCGTACTATCTGGTTGTATCCTTCGAAAGAAGTGATTAACGACCCTTATGAGAGTACGACTACAAAGCAATTTCAAAATCCTCTCCCAGTTAAAGTATTTCTGAAGACAATATCTCCAGATGCTTTGAGATGGAAATATTTTGGAAATCTCCCAATGGGCACGAAAGAAGTGATTTTTGAAAATCGATATATTGACTTATTTAAAGTAGCAGATAAAATCAAAATCGACAATACATTCTATAAGACTTGGAAAGATGATGAAAGAGGGTTTGGGATTATTACAAGAGAAGATTATACGGTAGCAATCTTAAAAGTAAAAGGCAATAACGAGGATGATTAATAATGGCCGTTAAAATCGAAATAGAGTGGAAAGGAAAAGACGGAATAGACAAATTAATTCGCTATATTGAGAATAATTTGATATATGGCGAAGTGCAAGAAGGAATTCGTATATTAGGGCATCAAACGGCTGATAAGATGATTGAAATTGTTAAATCAGAAAAAAAGAGACCCGATAAGGGCACTAATAAATTAGAAGATGCAATTACAGCAGAAACTTTAAATACTACCGCGGGAGTAGAAGTTGGAGTTGGAAATATTCAGAAATTAGTAGCAGAAGCCCCTTATTATGAAGTTATTAATGCCGGTGGGTTTATTCCTAATAGAGGTAATTTAGTCCCTGTTGGTGGTTTTGCTCCAGGAGAACCCAAGCCAAACGAAGCTAATTTTAGAGAAGGTAATTGGGCAGTCGGCGGTGGTAAATATACGTTTAGACCAAAACGAATGATAGAGGGTATTCATTATGTTGATAGAGCTATAGAATTTCTTGAAAAAGCATTAAATGACTTTGTAATTAAGATTGGCGGAAAGTTAGTAAATGGGATGCAAAAATAAGAGGGCGCCATGACATATAGAGAGAGTCGTAATATTGAGGCAAGTATTTTGGATTGGTTGACTGAAAAGTTGGCTGAAGATGGTTGGACAGATATTAATGTGCATAAAGTCTTTGCTAATGTATATAAGCAAAAACTTCCGGCTCTATTAGTCAATGTTAATTCTACAGAATCTACTCATTTAGAAGTTGGGAATAAGAAATATTTAAATTATTATAATCTTTATTTTAGAATTTTTGGAGAAAATGATGGCAATAGATTAGATTTAACAGATTGGCTATTACATCATTTAGAACATGATGTGCCTTATTATGAATATACAATAGAAGCTGGGCAAATAACGAATAAGCAGCAATGCGGAAGAATTACCGTTTTAAAAATTTCTCGAAATGAACGAGAATTTATGAATACAGAAATACTAGATAAAGAAGATAGATATAGACAATTGATTGTTATTCAATGTTATCTCGCAAAAAATTAATAGGAGAATTCTCATGGAAATGATTGCGATTATCGCTAGTTTTTCGGGAGTATTTTTAGCAGGGGCTAATGTTGCTATTTTCTGTGTTATTAAATTTAATGATTTGAAGCACATGCAAGATGCTTTAGATAGAATTGAGAAGAATCAAACTACGATGTGGGAAAAGTTAGATAAGACGACTGAAAGAGTAGCAAAAGTAGAAGGTAGATTAGCAGAAAGATAAGAATTGTATGAAAATTAGCAACAAATTGTATGTAGATGTACAATGTTCTGTATGAAGACAGAACAGTACCAAATCTTAACCAGCCACAGGAGGGCTAAAAAAGATGATTCATGCGAGACATTATAAACCGCGTATTTTTCCTTGGGCGTCGAATCGTATGCCTGAGCAAATCGACCGCGCACAGGATATTGGTGGAGATTTAACTCTTAACAGAGAGAAGCAGTATGAAATAGGAAGAGACGGACTATTAGCTTATAAGCATAATATTCCTACCTTTACCTATACAATGCGTCAGTTCGAATATGGTGATATGGCTTTGTGGTATGATTTAGCGAATAAAGAGAATCCGGGTACTGGTCAATCTCATTCAGTTTCTTTGGAAGACCTTAAAACAACGAAATGCGATATTGCTGCATTTTTGACGGATGACAATAATGTCTTTACAGGAACTATTTGGTTCCCGAAACTGCGTGTAAATAGCTTCACGTTGAATGTTGCAGACCCTAACGCGATTGTCGAGAGAAACTTTAATCTCGTTGGTGAAGATTATAAGATTTTAAACGGCATGTATTTCGCATATGCTTCGACAGTTGTAACAGCATCAGGTACTAGCGCAGCTACACTCGTTTTAGACGGCGCAACAGGCAACCCGCCAGTTCCCGTTGAATACGCTGCTGGTAAGTATATCTTCAAAGTATTACGTGATAGAGTTGGAGTTGTTTCTGAACTTTTAGAAGATGAAGGTTCAGGCCCAGCAGTTGATACGTGGGCATATGATAATGGTACAAAGACCGTTACAGTACAGACATGCTTGACAGATGATATTGTCAAAGTATATTATGAAGCTGCGACAGCCTATGATAATGTTTGGGCGAATAATGATGTTTCTCAAGACTTTTTGTTAGCAGAGTCTTGCGAAATTTATCTAAAAGTTGGTAGCGAAAATCGTATTTATCGCTTGCAGACAGTTGGTATCGATGTAGCCTTTACCAGAACAGATTATCGTGAAATTGGTAATAGCGAAATCGTGCAGACAGGAGTTCGCGATAAGACAGTAACTATCAATTTGGATAGATTTACAGAGGGTAATTATCTTGAGAATATTCTTGCTAGCGATACGACTTATCCTTATATCGACCCGCGTAATTTTGCAGATAATATTCAGATGATAGTGAAAATCTTCACTGATAATACTCATACGACTTTTAAGATGGGTTATTTGATGAAGAATATTTCTCCTATCGCTATGGCAACTACGCAGGCTGTTGAAGATTATAATAAAAGAACAAATCGTTTGGAAACTGATAATTTAGTAATTTCTGACCTCGAATCAGAAATAGTATTTGCATAATTGCAAAAAGAGGGAGTTGAGAAATCGCTCCCTCCCAGCCCGTATAGCTCAGTGGCAGAGCAACGGTTTTGTAAACCGATGACGAGTGTCCGATTCATTCTATGGGCTCCAAGTAGTGCGTATGGTATGGGATTAATCTAAATGTGCAGAGGCACTCCCTATCATCATACGGAGTGCCTTTTTTGCTAGAAGGGAGTATCAATGAATAACAAAATCATTATAGACGAATCGATGTTAAGACAAATCTTTGATTTAGAATCAAAAAAGACTGTAGGAACCTGTCTAAAAAGATTCGAAATACATAGCAATCCAGAAGACCAGAAGAAAGCCATCAAAGAAGTATTATATGAGAATTTGCGTAATATTCAAGACATGATTATTCTGTATGGGAAAGAAAGTATTAGATTATCACCAAGTAAGGAGCTTAAAAATGAGCGAGAATAAGTTAGAAGAAGCGAAGAAAATAGTAGATGAGATGGATAAAGAAATTACTCTATCCAAAGCAGAAGATTTAGTACGAGACAATAAAATAGAATTTGAGCACACAGGAAAGCAATATAGAGTTCGTTTGTTGAATATGAAAGAGAAAAACGAGTTAGAATTACTGCGTAGAAAGAAGTTTGGTCAGCTTATCTTAGACAAAGACATTCTATTAGCTAAAGACTTGAGAGCAGCATTACAGACCAGAGGGATAGACTTAGATGACCTCGATAGTCAGATTCAGAAACTAGATGCTCAATATAAGCAAGTTAGTCTTCAATTGGGAGAGTCTCTCAGTAAGAACGAAGGTGATACGATTCTAAAGTCATATGAAGAGAAAATTACTCTAATTAAAGCAGAAAAAGACACTTTAGTAACTCAAAAAATGTTACTATTGAACGATTCATTAGAGAATCATTTAGAGAGTTATGTATATCAAGTAGTGTCTTATCTTGCTTTAGAGAAGAAAGTCGATGAGAAATGGGCAAAAGCCTTTGCTTCTTTTGATGACTTTCAGATGTATGAAGACGAAGAACTGATTAATAAAGCCGGGCAATACAGTATCATTTTACAATATATTTAACCATGAAAGACCTCTATACCGCTATAAGAGACTTAGCCAAATCTGTGAGAACACAGAATTTATTTCTGGCAGCGAAAGAATTACATACGATTCGCTTGTTTAAAAATTCTCACGATTTATCTAATCTTCAGCAATATTATTTGAGTTTAATATACACATATGATTCTTTATATAAAGATATTGCAATAGAGAATGTATCTAAAAAAATTATAGACAATGACTTATATGCAGATTGTTATGCTATGTGGAAAAAAGAAAAAGGTCATAAACAAACAGATAACTCAAAACCTAATGGAAAAGATGTACGTTTAGTTCCTGCTACTACTATAAAATTCAAAAAATAAGAGGATTCTAATATGGCCGGGTCAGATTATTTAGCAAAAATTAAACTTTCTCTCGAAGGGCAGGAACAAGTAATTTCTGGCTTAAAAAGTACACAGCAAGAAGCTCAGAAACTAGCTTCTACAAAAATTACAACTGCCTTTGATAAAGAAGGAATACCTGCGGGAGCTAAAGTTGTTCAAACTTTTAAAGATATAAATACGCAAGCTGTAAAAACCACGAAGCAAATTGGAGATTTAGAATTAGCATTTCGTAGAGCTTTCATTGTTGCTCCTGTGTGGATGGTTGCTCGTCAAATCTTACAAGAGATGATTTCTTTTGTTACAGAAGGCGTTCAACATTATATTGATACAGAAAAAGCCGTATTGAATATTAGAAGTGCCTTGTTAGCAATGGGTCAAGCAGGTTCAGGAACTATTGCAGATTTAACAGAACGATTTCATGCTTTATCAGTTGAAACAGGTAATGCTGAAGCTAAAATTATGAATACATATGCAACTGTAAATCGAATCTTAGGTAATACCGAAAAATCATTCATGGCTACTAATGCTGCTGTCAAATTGGGAGAAGCGACTGGAGTAGAAGCGGCTAAAATAGCAGAAACATTGGCTTATTTATATAAGTTACAAGGAGATACGTTAAAAGGTGCGTCTACAGATACGCAGAAATTTACAGATTTGCAAGTTATGTTATATGTAGCTCAATCGAAAGTTCCGGGCGGTATTGAAAAATTAAACGCCGAACTAATGGCCGGAATTCCGATTATGAAAGAAGCTAATATTTCCATTGAAGATTTTATTAAATTAAATATTGCAATGAATCAAAGCGGGATTACTACAGCTCAAACTTTGAAAACCGGGTTGATGAAAGTTTTAACAAATTTACCTCAAATAACTCGACAATTAGACCTTGCTCCAAATACTCAGCCATTAGAAGTATTTATGATAGCACTAGAGAAAATGAGTGCTTTATATCAGCAAGGAAATTTAAGCGGTTTTGGCGCGGCTGTTAAAGATATTTTTGGTGGAGTTCGTGGTGGGCAACTTGCTGTTTTAGCTGCTGATATAGATAGCTTACGCAAAACTATGTCTGAACCTTTTGTTACACCACAGGCTACATATGAATATAACACACAATTAAAGGAAGTTTCTGCTTCTTCTAATCATCAAATTGAAATCTTTCAAAATTTAAAGAAGCAAGCTGGAGATGCTTTTATTACAGGAATATTAGGCGGTAAAGATTTTGCTGAAGCTATGAAAAATTTAAATACAACGATGGACTCCTCTGCAACTATTCTTCACGGAATAGGCGTAGGATTGAGGCAATTCGGTGGTTATTTAAAAGAATTAACCCCAGGATTAAATTTTATATTTGCTGCTGAAGAGAGATATAAAAAATTAAATAATGAAATTGCAAGAACTTCCGATTTAATGAAGCGTATTGATTTGGGGATGCGCGGTCAATTAACCTTGCAAGATACGACTGCATTAATTGGTGAAATAAGTCAAGCTAATATTTTAAATAAAACTAGATATATCAAGCAGTTACAAGAACAAGCCAATGCAATAGCAAAAAATGCTTCGGCAGAACAATCCGCTAGCAAACAACAAGCCGATTCAGATATTTTAACGAAGAAACAAGTTGCTGAAATAGACAAATTAAAGAAATCATTTACAAAAGAAAGACAAAAAGATATAAAACAAGAAAATGAAGCTCTCATTTCTTTTGTAGGAACAGTGGCTAAATTACAGGGATTAGACCAGTCTCAAGTTATTCGTCAGCAAATGGCATATCGCAATCTATTGCAAGGAGAAAATTATTTAGTAAAATTGCAAGAAGATAGACTGCGATTAGCAGAAGCATTAACATTAGAAGCTGAAAAACAAGAACAAAAATCCGCTCATTTAGTGGATTTATATAAGATTGCACGTAGATATGGTATGCAAACAGCGCAAGAAGTTTCTCAGTTTATGGGCGGTGGAAGAGAATTTCGTCAATTAACTCCCGACGCTCAGAGAGCATTACGACGCTTTCAGCCAGGAATGTACGAAGAAGGCAAAGCAGGGGAATTTTTTACTCAACCCGGTCGTGGAGGGTTTCAATTCCCTGAGCAAGTTCAGGAAGAAAGACGAGCACGTAGAGCTAGACAAATTCTAAATCAAGTAACTGTAGAACCTATTGATATGACTTTAAATGTCAATATAGATTCTGAACAGATTATAGCGAAAATGAAAGAAGCAATTAATTACGAATTAGATAGAAAAGCCTCAGAATTGCAGCAAAAGATAGATAATATTGCAACCAATTCTACAGAGTTATATTAGGAGGATAATTAAATGGCCGTAACTTTTAAATTATTTCAATCTGATGGAGTTACATTAGTCTATACATTTCCTGTAGTATTTGAAGCTAATTATCCTCATTCTGAAAAGGAAATGGTTGAATATCGTACTATTCGAGGTAAAGGTAGTTTATACGCAGATGGTGGAGAAACAGCATGGGATTTTACCATGAGAGGGGTTGTTTTTGGAGAAGATTACGATGCAGTTATCTCTGCTATCGATTCTATGGAAAGTGCTGTTGCATTAAATACACCATATGTATTGAAAATTACTAAATCGGTTGGTGGAGCAACTAATTATGAATATAATGTTAAAAGAGTAGCGCCAATCGAATATGAGATAGCAAGTCGCAGAACAGATTTCTGTGAATATATGTGTCAATTAAGAGTCAATTCCTGGTAAGGAGGATAAGATGTCAACAACTTTAACAGTCTTAGTTAATCATTCTAATCAAGATTTACCCTATCCGAGTAGTGGAGTTGATTGGATAGCTATCTCTGCAAGCGATACATTGGTCTTTAGCAATGGGTCAACGGATGTAGCAGATGAGCAGCCAATTCCAACAGAAACTCAGCTTACGCAGGCTGGAATAGTAATTTCTCCTACTCTAGATGTTACCGTTCCTCATTATTTCTTAGCAGATGCTACTGCTAGTGCATTAAAAGAAATCTTTTTAGCAGGAAATCAGAATAAGAGATATGTCTTTTCTGCCTCTTTCGATGGAGAAACAGCTTCGGAACCAATATTGGAACTCTGGGACACAACTGATTTATCTACTGTCAATGACTATAGTCTAGGAAATGGCGACCCAACGACAAGTTGGTGGAGAGGGGTTGTTACGACAGACGCTCTTCCTGGCCTTCCTGGCAGTAACTGGACTGGTAGTAGACTAGCAGGCAGTAGCAATGGGCATTTCTTAGCACTTAATAATGGTAATGGAGCTTTAAGTATCGCAAAGGCTCTTTATTTTAATTTAAAAGTAATTGTGCCCGCAAACTTTCAAAATTCTGGATTAGAAAAACCAGTATTTGTGATTAAATATACTACTAATTAACATGAATATTAAAAAGTTTTTGTATACAGAGAATACTATTTCAGCAACTTTAATAAATGGATATTATCTATGGCTTGCGTATGAAGGTTCTAGTAATGTCTGTCATTTATTAAAAAATAGTGCGTTCGACCCAAGTGTGAACTATTTTACATTAAATGTTACTGCGAATAAAATTAATCAGATGTGGCAAGACAGTACATATTTATTTTTAGCATTAAACGACTCTGCTAAATTAGGATGTCGTATAAACAAGCAAAATCCTATTAATAGTCAAACATATTTTACGAAACCTATTGGAATCGTAGAAGAAGCAATCGATTTAATTATGGATACGAGTTTTGTATATTTTCTGATTCCAGGAACGGCATCAGGAACTAATGCTAAAGTATTGAGATTTAACAAAAGTGCTACTTATATTCAAACAATTAATTTAACAGGAATTACTAATGCTCAAAAGATAGATATTGATAGTTCGGGGAATTTGTGGGTAATAGTAAATACGGTTCCACCGAAAGCAGTTAAGATACAATATATTTCGGGAGTTTATAGTTTTTCGACATATATAATAACATAGTAAGGAGGACACACAATGAGTGCAACATTTGCTTTTTCTGAAAGTAATGGTGTAGGAGAATTAGTTACCGATTCGATTACCAATGTTAATTTTGGCAATAACGATTCTGCTAACTTAACAACAACATCTTATCCTATTGTAGCAGGAAATAACTCTTATGAAAAATATTTAAGAGTGAAATTTGGTGGAGTATTTGCCCAGATTAGTAATGTAAAGTTTTGGAAATCAGCAGGTTTCTATAAAACCGGTGAGCAGATTATGGCCGCAGCGAATCAGGCTTATGTGCAGCCAGTAAATACGACTTCTGTAGTTGCTATAAGTTTAATTCCAGATGTTATCGGTTCTGCTTTAGCTATTCAGTCAACAGAAGGTGGCCCAACATTATTTACTGTTGCCGGATATTCGAAGTATTTAACATTACAGACTCAGACTACGAGTTCTACCCCAGCTGGAGCTGTGAATACTAAGACATTTACAGTGCAATACGACGAGATTTAATAGAATAGAAAATGAACAATTCAATGTTTCATAGACGAAAGGAAGATAATCCAATGTCAAACCTTTCTTTTACCTGGAAAGCGCAGTTCAAGACTGGAGATACGATATTTCAGTTTACAGATGAAATCGAGAATAGTTTTCAGTTAGTAAGACAACGATTAAATGATTTACAAATTTTTACATTAAGGCAAAAAGAAGTTCCGCACGATAAATTTACTGTTGATTTAGAGAAAGGCATAATATTTAAAAATGAAATTGATGTAGATACAGAGTCGCATGAAGAAAAATTTAATATTCGATTAATTTTCTTTCGAAGACATACTGTAGATATATCTGGTCAGGGCAAAGAATTAGAGCACAAGATTCTGTATCATTTAGGATTTCAGTACAACACTAAAGACGGAAATAATAGACAGATTGTCTTACAAATAGATTCCAATGGAAACTTTATAATCGGAGGCTAAAATGTCAGAATATAATATAGCAACTAATGCAGATGTTTTGGTAATGAATAGAAATCGAACTAGTCCCTGGATTTGTCGAGATGATAATGGACATTTTTGGACGATTTTTCAGAATACTTCTCAGAATATTGAAATTTATCATAGCGAAGATTCTGGAGCAACTTGGACTCTAAAAAAGACTCTAACGGCTGGAGATTTTACGAGCTTGACCATGCCTGTAGACAATTTTAATATTGCTCATTGTGTTGGGCAAAATAAAGTATATGTTTTGTTAATGAAACCTTCTACAGGCAAATACTGGGGTTGGCTAATTAATACGTCAACCGATACTGGTTCTGTAGATGTAAATAATGCGTCTCATGGAGCTTGGGCTATTATCGGCCCTCACAGTCTAAGATGGGATAGTTTGAATAATAAATTATACGCATTTCAATCAGCATATAATCAATCTGGCTGGTACACTCAGTATATTCCCATGAACGGAACTCTGAGTACAACTCAGGTATATTCGGGAGTAAGTGGTGAATTTCCTACATCAGGAGCTATTGATACTTCGGGAAATTTCTTCATGAGTGTAGTAGGATACGAATCACTTTCTTATCATCCTCGTATATATAAAAATACTAACTATCTTCAATCCGCAGGATCTATAATAGCACCATTTGCACTGACTCTTGCTGATTATGCGGGAAGAGGAATATTACTAGCCTATAAATACCAGGCTTCAAATGCTTATATTTATGCCTATAGAGCTAAAGCTGATTTTAGTGCTTTTGATGTAGATGGGACATTTTTAGTTGCTGCTTCCGGAGATGAAATTACCTCGTTTACAGGATGTGTAGATGGGTTAAATAATGTGTATGTCATCTATACTTTGGCATCTAATAGTGAAGCCTATTATGCTAAATTTGACGGTACTGCTAAAGTGTGGGGTACTCCTACATTACTCTCTAGTGGCAACGATGGCGTGGCAGTCTCTTCAGAAGTAAGAGGGCTTTTAGCTAGTAATACCATATTAGTAACCTATCAAGCTACTGCTTAATAGGAGGCTTTAAATGGCTGCGAACTATAGACAATTCAATACAATTTCTATCCCGACTGGGCAGATACAGCGTAAGTTTAATCTCTTTCCTACGTCTTCTGGGCAGTTGGTAAGAAAATTTCAACTTCTTGGCTCTGTAACGTCAACTCAGACGATTAATTCTAATGCAAGAGTTTTAAATTCTACTCAGCAAACTATTAATTCTTCCACATATTTAATTACGCTTATTGCTCAAAATTCTATTCTTTCTAATGCGAATATAATTCTTGCTGGGCAACACGCTATAAATTCTGGAGCACAAATCGAAGTAGACGGGATTCAATTTACGATTAATTCCAACGCGTTTATTAATTATGGGCACAATGAACAAGCCTTATTATCAGACGCTACAGTTTTACATAGAAATAGCAGCACTGTAAATTCTGATTCTCTAATTGCTGCATCATATCAAAGTAAATTTATTCACGATACGAATTTATACATTGCTACACGTACAACTCCTACAAATCTAATTAAAGTTGATATTTCTACAAGTACACCAACTTGGACTATTTATCCGATGATAAGCGGATTGGATAATGCAGATAATTTGGTGTTGAATTTCTTAACACACTATCTCTATTCTTCCTGCGATAACGGTCAAGTGTTAAAAGCGAGCATGACGAATCCTGCAATTGTTACTCCAATTTATGTGGGAGAATCGCCAGTATTAGTTCCGATTACTCATCTTTCAGATTATCGTTATACTTATGTTGGTGCAGATACGACAGATGGGGAATTGTATATGATAGAAGAAACAAATGAAATACAAATCAATACAGATTTGCGCTTTTTACAAATAGTATCAAAAACATTTAATAACTTTTTAAGTTTTCTTAAAGGGTTATTTATTAATACAGATTTGCGATTCTTAACAATCATTAATAATTTTATAAATACTGATTTAAGATTTTTGAAAACAGGATATAATTCAGTTCAACCATTAAGTCGCTCTCAATTTGTTGTTAAAATTAATGGTACTCAGAATGATTTTGTATGTTTAGATTCTATAAATGTTAATCTTACTGTTGATACCCAAGCTCTTGCTACATTTAGACTTGCGAGGTATCATGATAAATTAGATTATGATTTAAATAATGCTTACGTTCCAATTACAACGCAAAATGCAGTAGAGATTTGGCTTTCTGGAAGATTGATTTTTACAGGAAAAGTATCTGTAATTCAAGCTAATTCAGAAACTGAAGATGTAACAGTTACTTCTGAAGGGTCTTATCCTGCACTGCCTCCAGAAAGTCCTGCGATGTACAGTTCTTCTATTGTTATGGACAAAGCATTAAAGCAACTTCCTTTGACTACCAAAAATGCAAAATTAGGTCTATATGATATTTTGATTAATGATATAACTCTTGAAAATCCAGAAATTGACCCTGACGATGTTAATCCTTTATATTTCAATGGAATAAAAGCTCAATTGGGTAACTGGGAAATAGAATCTGTTTATCGAGAGGATGCGAAGTATTGGGGTGGAGATGCAGAAGAATTTGAAGATTTTGTTCCAGAACCAAATTATGAGTATTTTTGGTATGCTTCTGGAGTTGATTTTATCACTGGTTGGAGTTTTAGTAATAAATATATCGGAACGAGTCTTGCTCCGTTAAGCAACGATACATTCGATATTCAATATTTTAGTTTTAAAAAGCAACGTAGATATAAAAATATTATAAAATCTAGTTATATTACTACATCTCATACCTTACATACCCTAGGTACTGGATTAAAGACTTTCTGGGTTGCCTATGGCTTGGCATATAAAGAAGGGATGCCCGTAATGATTTCAAGTACGTTAAATCAGGAAGATTATATGGAAGGAAATGTTACAGACTATCATAATTATGAATTAACTGTCAACGTAACCAATTCTTCTGGCGCCGGCGCACGTAATTCATGGGATATTCTTCCTGAACAACGAATTGCATCTTATTATTATGTTGGAAGCGAACCGTTTAAAGAAATTAGTGTACCAAATGGTTGGTACGTTTCTTTTCCTTACTGGGAAGATAGAGAAGATGGATTATACGAGGTTATAACTCCATCGTATGATTTCCGCCCGTATGTTCGTGCAGTTTGTGATAATGAATATCGAAAAATGGGTAATATTAATGGGCATATCTTGCCAAAAACTTCAACGAGTATTTCATTAACTCTTGATGCTTATCTATATTATAATTTAAGATTGTTAAATAGAGTTAATGTTACCAATACTTTACAATCAAATATTTATAAGAATAATCACGGATTCCCGATAAGTATTAAATCGATTGCGATAGATTCTAAATCAATGATGGTTACATTATCTTGTGATAATCAATGGTCAAGAACTGAATTAGATGCTATGGATGCTGCATTGCCTTCAGAACCTTATATTAATGCTCCTACTCCATTTAAAGTCGAAGACAAATTCGATTTAAATGCTAAAGAGGATATAACATAATGCAATACGATAATACAAAGCACAAATTTAGAACAATTCATGTTCAAACTAATAATAATGAACATCAATTATCTATTTTGAATCAAGCGAAAAATAATTATTTTGTTACTCAATACAAAACAGATGCGGAATATCTTTCTGGAGGAACGATTTCAATTGCTGGTAGCTATGCTACAGATGTTGCTATCGAGATACA
>Ga0315288_10001136_pt1 | contig 34203 bp, 26 predicted proteins | sample YL17G11_20_MG_FD_203454 | JGI IMG/M metagenome (GOLD analysis project Ga0315288, IMG submission 203454) | Sediment microbial communities from Yellowstone Lake, YNP, Wyoming, USA - YL17G11_20 | ecosystem: Environmental > Aquatic > Freshwater > Lake > Sediment | place: USA: Wyoming | collected...
AGCCTTGAAGCGCTTAGGGCTTAAAAAGAATTATTCATCTCGAAAGAGTGGAAAATTTTATCCTAGCGAAGTTCCGTTGCTTATAAGACCAATCAGGGAAAACTTATCCGAGAATGATTGGTATATTCATGGAGTTGATATTAGAAACATCGATCATTGGGAAATAAAACCTATAAGCTCGGATGGATGGTAGGATCAGAGAAGAAGGGAAGGAAGCCTTATGAGCCAACCCGATCAACTGCAAAAGCCAAGTCTATGGGCCCGCCTGCTGCCCTGGACGCTCGCGGCCGGCCTTCTCTTCTCCTTCATCTCCATCAGCGTTTTCCAGGTGTTCCTCGGAATTGCCTTCCTACTCTGGATTGTCATCCTTATCAAAGATAAAGAGAAATTTCAATTCCCTTCATATTTCTGGCCTCTTCTCGTTTATGTCGGTCTCTCTCTCGTCGCCTCCGGCCTCTCGGTCAATCCCGAGATCAGCTTCAAGGATTCTCGGGATCTTCTTCTCTTTCTCATCATCCCCATGACCTGCTCGGCCTTAGCCGACGTTCCCGCGTTGAGAAAAACCACCACAGCCGTCATCGCCTCGGGGACCGTCAGCCTGGCCTATTCGATTTATTATTACTTCATCAAGGCCCAGCCGGGGGAGCGAATCTCGGGTTTTATGGGCCATTACATGACCCAGGCCGGACTTCTGGTCTTGCTCTGTTCCCTGGCCCTGGGGCTTCTCGTCTTCGGCCGGGAAAAGCTCCGCTGGGTTCTGGCGCCCGTCATCGTCCCTGCCGTCCTCTGCCTGGTCCTGACCATGACCCGGAGCGGCTGGATCGGGTTTGCCGCCGCGCTGGCGGTCATCCTCATTCTTTACAGGCCCAAGCTGCTGGTCATCCTTCCGGTCGCGGCCGTTCTCCTCTTCGTCATCAGCCCTCAGCCGGTCAAGCGTCGTGCCCTGAGCATCTTCAGCCTCAAAAGCTATTCCAACGCCCAGCGCATTCAGTATCTGAAAGCCGGGATTAAAATCATCGGCGAAAACCCTCTTTTCGGCACGGGCCCGGACACGGTGGACATGGTCTTTCAGGCCCCCAAATACGGCCTGTCCGAGGAGGCCAAGCGGAACGTCCATCTTCACAACAATTTCACCCAGATCGCAGCCGAGCGCGGACTGCCGGCTCTTGCGGCCTGGGTGGCGTTCCTGGTCACAGCCTTTGTTTCGCTCCTCAAACGTCTGCGGCAAAAAGACAAGGATACGGAACTTTTCCCCCATGCCGCCGCTGCCCTAGCCGCGCTCCTGGCCATGATCATATCCGGCATATTCGAATACAATTTTGGCGACTCCGAAATCGCCATGCTTTTCCTGTACTTGATTTCCGTCCCGTTCGCCGTCATGTGGAAGGATCATGAGGATATTCCGCAAGGGCTCAAGTAAACTTTTTAAAAAGCTCCTTTCCCTCGTTCTGGCGCTTTTCGTTTTTTACAGCCTGTGGTTCGTCATCTCGATCACCGGCTACAGGAAGTGGAGATCAAACGTTCCTCAAAAATCCGCGGCGCCGTTTTTTTATGAAATCCGAGGGGTTTATCACATCCACACGAGGTTCTCCGACGGGCTCGCCGGACTCGACAAAATCGCCTCGATCGCCAAGTCTTCCGGACTCGATTTCGTTGTTACCGCCGACCATGGCAGCCCTAACCGTGCGTCCCTGACGGCGGGCGGGTGGAAAAACGGCTTGCTCTGTCTGACCGGCTCCGAATTGGCCACGAGCCGCGGCCACTTGGTGGCCTTGGGATTTAACCCTCCTGAACGGCGCTTCCCCCAGAACGCCGATCTGGCCGCCCGGGAAATTACAGCGCGCGGTGGTTTCTCGATCATTGCCCATCCGTTCAACAAGACCCGCTGGTCCTGGGGCCCATGGGCCGGTTATTCCGGGATAGAGATCATCGACTCCGACACCATGATCAAGAAGAACGCCCTCTCCACGCTGCCCTACCTCCCGGCCCTGGTGCTCAAGCCCGGTTTGTATCTCCTCAAGATTCTCGACCAGCCTGTCCGCACGCTCAAGAAGTGGGATGAACTGAACGCCGTGCATAACATGGCCGGCTATTTCAGCGCCGACGCCCATTTTTTCTACCGCGCGGCTTTCTCCCTTTTTCGCCTCCATGGGCTCCTCGAAAAACCGCTCTCGTCCGAATCCGGAACGGCCAGGGAGCAGGTGCTCGATGCCCTGAGAAATGGATCCTTCTACAACGCCATCGAGGCCGCGGCCGACGCTTCGGGATTCCGCTTCTGGGCGGAAAAGGATGGCGCGGCCTATCCCATGGGAAGCGTGTTCCATATCAAAGAAACCGGCGCTGCCGGAACGCCGGGGCAACCGCCGCTCACCCTCAAAGCCACCGCCCCGTTTTCCTTTGCCAAAGAGCTGCGCTTTATCTATAATGGGAGAATGATTTTAAGCACGAAGGATTCGGAGATGTCCTTGATCCCGCTCCAGCCCGGCGCCTACCGCGTCGAGGTGTATCTGCGAGAAAAAACGCCCCTCCGCGCGGATATCCCCTGGATCGTCTCGAACCCTATTTTCATCCGAAAGGACGCGCCATGAAACAGACAGCCATCAATCCCGAAAAGGCCCGCCGTCTCATCCGCAGGTTCAAGAATAAAAGAGTCCTCGTCCTGGGCGACCTGATGCTCGATAAATACATCTGGGGCGACGTCTCCCGCATCTCCCCCGAGGCGCCCGTCCCGGTCGTGGCGGTCCGGAAGGATACTTCCTGCCTGGGGGGCGCCGGAAATGTCGCCCATAACCTGGAAAGCCTGGGCGCGCGACCCATCCTGGTCGGTGTCGTGGGCGACGACGCGGAGGGCCGTTGGATCAAGCGCCATCTTCCCGAGAACCGCGGTGTCTTTCTGGACAAGAAGCGGCCGACCACGGTCAAGACACGCATCATCGCCCATCACCAACAGGTGGTCCGGGTGGATTTCGAGAAGAAGAGCCCCATCCCCGAGCCGATCCAGCAGCGGATGGTAAAGGTCATCCGCGAGGAGGAGTACGACGGGCTGCTCATCTCCGACTACAACAAGGGCATCGTCAATCCCTCGCTCATGGGCCGGGTGCTGGAGAATGCCCGGACGCAAAAGATCCCGGTCTTCGTCGACCCCAAGGTCGAGAACTTCAGCCTGTTCTCGCCCATCACCCTGATCACGCCCAACCACGTCGAGGCCGAGAAGATCGTCCGCCATGAATGCCGGACCGATGCCCAGGTGGAGCGCGCCGGGTTCGAGATCCTCTCGCTCATCTCGTCGCTCTACCTGATCCTCAAGCGCGGGGAACAGGGCATGACCGTCTTCGAGAAGGGCAAGCCGCCCATCCACATCCCGACCATCGCCAAGGAAGTGTTCGACGTCACGGGAGCGGGCGACACGGTCATCGCCACAGTGACCCTGGCGCTCCTAAGCGGCGCGACCATCCGGGAAGCAGCCATGATCTCCAACGCGGCGGCCGGTATCGTGGTGGGCAAGATCGGCACGGCCACAGCCTCTCCCGAGGAACTCCTCGCCGCCCTCAGCCAGGAATAAAGGCCTCGGGGGATGGAATCCCCAAGATGGGGACGGGTCAAGAACCGCCCCCTTCCCATTTGATAAGACGGGGAAGTTAAGCTATAATTTTTAAGGGGGGACGGTTCTAGAACCGTCCCCTATTTCTGGATAAAAATGGACGGGTTTCCAATCCCCGCCCTGACGGGGTAAAGTCATGTGCGGAGTGCTCGGGATTATCGGCAGTCGGGACGTATTCAGCGATCTATACCAGGGTTTGCTGGCTGTCCAGCACCGCGGGCAGGACGCCGCGGGCATCATCACCTATGACGGCAAATTCCACGTCAAGAAGGGAAACGGCCTGGTCCGGGACGTTTTTACGGCTGAACATGCCCGGCGATTGACCGGAAAAGTCGGTATCGGCCATACCCGTTACCCCACGGTCGGCGGGGGCCGCGGCGAGGACGCCCAGCCCTTCTGGGCCAGTTCCCCCTTCGGCATCATGATGGCCCACAACGGCAATGTCATCAACTACGTCGAGCTCAAGGAAGAGCTCTTCAAGCGGCACCGCCGCATCCTCAACTCGGATTGCGACGTCGAGGTCATCCTCCACATATTCGCGGAGGAACTGGCCGCCCAGAAGGTCCGCGCCCTCAAGCCCCGCCACATCTGGAAAGCGGTGGAGAGCGTATACAACAAAGTCAAAGGCAGTTACTCGGTCGTCGCCTATGTCGCAGAACAAGGCCTGGTCGCCTTCCGTGATCCTTACGGTATCAAGCCCCTGGTCTACGGCATTCGGCGCGACGGCCTGTTCCCTTCCTACGCCGTGGCCTCGGAGAGCGTCAGCCTCAACATCATGAACTTTCAGGATATCAAGAACGTCCAGCCCGGCCAGGCCATCTTTATCGACCAGAACCGCAAACTCCATAGTCGCCGTCTCACCCGCTGTCCGCACTCGCCCTGTCTTTTCGAATGGGTCTACTTCGCCCGGCCCGACTCCTTCATCGATAACGTCAACGTCTACCTCTGCCGCGTCAACCTCGGCCGCTTCCTGGCCGAAGATATCAGGAAGCTCGGTCTGGAGATCGACGTCGTCGTCCCGGTTCCGGATTCGGCCCGGGATGCGGCCATTGAGATCGCGCGCATCCTCAACTTGAAATACCGGGAAGCCCTTGTCAAAAACCGCTATATCGGCCGAACCTTCATCATGCCCGGCGAAAGCCAGCGACAGGTCTCGGTCCGGCAGAAGCTCAACGTCATCGCCTCGGAGGTCAAGAATAAGAAGGTCCTCCTGGTCGACGACAGCATCGTCCGGGGGAATACCTCTCGGGCCATTATCCAGATGGTGCGGGAGTGCGGGGCGGATAAGGTTTACTTCGCCTCTTACTCGCCGCCCCTCCGCTTCCCCTGCGTCTACGGGATCGACATGCAGACCAAGCGCGAGTTCGTGGCCCGCAACGCCGACCTCGACCAGATCGCCCGGAAGATCGGCGCCGATAGGGTCATCTACAACACCCTGGATTCCCTCAAGAAGGCGGTCCAACTCGGCAACCCGAAGCTGACGAATTTCTGCGCGGCCTGTTTTGAGGGGATCTACCCCACGGGCGACGTGACCGAGGACATCCTCAAAGACATCGAAAAAGAGCGCGACAGCGCCCACGACCGCCAGCTCGAATTGAATCTTTAACCTGCATGGTTCTCTTCCATCTTGTGTGGGTAGTTTATATGAAGAGCGGGGCAGGAAGAGCTGAAGCGACCATGAAGGGTTTAGCCTTCCCGAATCGTTTTTCTCGGGAACCCGCTCTTGCGGGCGGCGAGGATGTTTGAGCTAAATCCATATGGGGGAGAGAGATAGGAAAAAATGGGGACAGTTTTCCCATTTTTTGAACAGTCATTCGGGCTAAGATTTGCTGTGCGAGTTCCGCAGACGCCGAGAAAGAACGATGAGGGAACGGCGTTAAAAACCCTGGTAGGGAGCAAGGCTCTTCCTGCCCTGCTCTGATCGCTACCCATACCAAATGGAAGAGAACCATGCAGGTTAATAAAGGCCGAACTATGAGCTCAGCTTTTTTCCTTCAGCAGACTCTCTGCCAGCTCGAAATCTTCGGCCGCGACGAAGATGCGGATCTCGCCCAGGCCGTCGGCCGTGTAGCGGAGAACAGATTGAACCACCCGGCCCTTGAGGATGCACTGGATTCCTTCGCTTTCAAGCAGGGATCGGATGACCTCGGCTTCGGCCGAGCCCCAGACCTTCGCCACCTCCCTGAAGTCGGCGTCCCGGTCATTGTTTTTTTTCGGACCGTTTTCTTTGTCCATGGGTCATCCTTTGCGTCCTGGATTTGTCTTGTTCCGTTTGAACCTGAAATAGTCTTTCAGAATTTGATCATGGTCGAACGCCAGGGGAGAAGGGATGGCGGAACGAGGGAAGATTCCGACCTCCCGGGCGTCGTCCTTCGCTTCCGGTTTTCCTCCGGCGCGGGCGATGTAGACTGTGGATATCGTGTGGGAACGTGGATCTCGGCGCGGATCGGAATATGTATGAAATTGCCTCAAGAGCTCGATCTTGAGAGAGGTTTCCTCCCGGGCTTCGCGAACCGCCGCCTCTTCCAGGGATTCGCCGTATTCCACGAATCCGCCGGGGAGGGCCCAGCCGAAAGGCGGATTCTTCCTCCGGATGAGAATAATCCCGTCTTTCCCGTCCTCAGCCTCGATCTCGATGATGAGGTCGACGGTCGGGGCGGGGTTCTTGTATCTTTTCATTCGCGGAATCTGAATTTCTTCTCCAGCTTGGCCAGCTTTTCGACGACGCCGCCGTATTCCAGCTCGCTGTAGGGGAGCATGGCCGCTCCGAAGAATCCCTGCCTGCGGATGATATTGGCTTTTTCGGAAACCTGCTGCCGGATGTAATCCCAGTAGGGATGGTCGAAAACATCGGCCGGCTCGGTGAACCGACCTTGTTTGACGCAGAACGCCGCGCCCGTGACCACAGGAGGCCCGTCGAAGAAAGAAATGGTCGCGTTCAGCCGGCAGGGCATCAAGGGCCCAACGTGGCTTCCCCGCATGAATCCGGCGACATAATGGCCGATCTGGAAGGGATGGAGCACCTCGCCGGTGGCCGGAAATTCGCCCTGGACGCGGACGAGGGCCACAGGATCGTCCTTTCCGGTATACTTGCCGGCGATGTTGTGCAGCCGTGTCGTGGAAATGGCCGCCGCCTGATTTCCGGTGCTGCGGGCGAAGATGCTTTCGATGACGTAGCGCTCGTTGTCCCTGAGCAGGGTGGCGATGTCGTAAATCTCTTCGGGCGTCACGAGGTCGATGAACTTGTCCTTTTCGATATAGTTGACATCGATGATGCGGAAAGTGAAGCCCTCGCTGATCTTGGGACTCAGCAGGAGGCCGGAGGAGTACATCGGGTCGGCGAAGGCCAGATAAAAGGGCAGGTTGTAAGCGCCCGGATCGGTCTTGTCCGCGGCGAAAAAGATGAAGGGCTCGTTGGGCCGCTCCTCAAATTCCATCTCGGCCACGGCCGGTCCCATACCCTTGATGTTTCCGCTGAAGGAATCCTTGAGCAGGTCCTGGCCGGCTCCATAAAGCCCCTGTTTTTTGGCCACGACCGTCCCGGAGGTGAAAGCGTCCCAGGCCAGCTTATGGATTTTCGGGTCGCTCGTCCCTCTTTCATGAGTGCATAATATGGCGATGTCGTCCCCGGTGGTGCTGAAATAGGAATCGATGATGTCGTGCTTCCCGTTTTCCCGGACGAAGGATTTTACCTCGTCGAACACGGCCTGGCTGGGTTTGATGTGTCCGCCGATGGATCCGATGTCCGCCTTTAAGACGCTGAGAGTTGTTTTCATGAGACCTCCTTTGCTTTTTTTTCCCGGATGTGAGAGCGAAATTATTTTATGTTTTCAAGAGAGTGAATGTCAACCACGCGGGTCTTCGGGAGGCTTCGGGGGATGGATTCGCTCCCCAGCCGGATTTTTCACGCCGCTTGCTCATCGCCCAGGCGGCCTATCCCTTTTATTGCGGGCCGGCCCGCGCTTGAGGAAAAACATGTCTTAGCTTTAGGACAGCGGGCAGACCCATGTCCCCAAAAAAGGACACTTTAAGGGAGAGAGGCCGGCCCGGTGCCTGAGAGAATATGGCATAAAAATTGCTAATAAGATAAAATGTAAATGAGCTCTGAAAGAGGAGAAGACCGATGAGGCAAAAGGGATCGAAACAAAAGATATTTTGGGTTCTGGCTATTTTGATATTGTTTTCCGCCCCAGCCGTTTTTGGCTCGAACAACGCGTACAAGGTCGTGGACGGGCCTAAGAACTTCTATTACGGCCATATCAGCTATTCCGAGGTCCAGTATGACGACAAAGACCCCGTCGTGTTCAGGGCGGGCAGCAAAACTCCCGAGAAAGCCCTTGTCAACCTGCCGCTCGGCCCGGGCGATATCGTCCGGACTTCCGACCTTCGCCGCTGCGAAATCCAGTTCGACAACGGGTCCGTCGTCCGGCTGGATACGGACACCGAATTCAAAATCGAAACCATTCTGGCGCCCAGCCTGAGCTCGCAAAAAATGATTTCCAACCTTGTCCTGGACCGCGGCCAGATTTATGTGATGTTCAAGGAATATAGCAATCGCGAGCTCTTCCAGGTTCTCACGCCCGTGGCCGCCGTGAAATTGGGCCACAATTCCGTGGCCATGGTCAGAACGCTTCCCGACAAGACGACCGACATCCAGATGGAACAGGGCGAAGCCCGGATCATGTTCGGCCGGGGAGAGAAACAGCTCGAGGAAAAAAAGATCAAGAAGCAGGAGCGTTGGATTGTGACCAGCGACAACAAGGCCGAGCCGTCCGAATATTTCGCTTCCGGCGATTTCATCGCTTGGAACAAAACGGTCAACGAAAACTTCGACGTGCTCCACGGCGATAGCTTCCTGCCCAATCCCGTGGAGAGATACCCCCTGGCCGTCCGCTACTTCGCGCAGAAATACGGCAATCCTTACGGCGAATGGCTCTGGGATGACCTTTGCGGATACGTCTGGAGGCCCTATTACAACGACAACTATCCGAACGGAAGCTGGATGCCGTACGTCTACGGACGGTGGACCTCCCTGAACAACCAGCTCTACTGGGTGCCCGAAGAGCCCTGGGGCTGGGTGCCCTACCACCTCGGCATTTGGAACTGGGACAAGAACAAAGGATGGTTCTGGATCCCCGGCTCATTTTTTGCGCCGGCGTGGGTCAGTTGGTTCGCCATGGATGATTTCTTCGGCTGGAGGCCCTGGTCGCTCTATGATTGGTATTATGATCTGTGGTTTTGGAATGATACCGCCCTCGGCTATGACGGTTCCTTATCCGGTCTCATGTATTATGGAAACAATGGATTATTCGGCGAAAACAGAAATGTTACACAATACCCGGCCGGCTTCGACGTTCTTTACAAGGTCCGAAAGGATCAACTGAAGAAAAACCAGACCAATCTCCCCATGCCCAAGGAATTCAAAAACGCTTATAAGAAGGCCGTAACCGCGCTGAGAAAAGGAGACGGTCATGCCATCGAATCTCTCAAAGCCCTTCCCGGCGCTACGCGGATGGTGAAGAAAAGCGACGTCAGGGGCGAAGGCCTTCGTGAGAGGACCATTCCTTTGGACCGGTTTGCCGGGATATTGAAGGCCCTGCCGCCCAAAACCACGTTGCCGTCCCCATCGCCGGTCCCATCCGTCATCCGCAGAGAGGCGATGATGAAGACCGAGGCCGCGGCGGGCCGCGCTTTAGGGAGTGATCCGAGAGTTGAGGGTGGGAATAAGGGGAGCCTCCGGGGCGAGATTACAAGGGTCGGCGGCAAAGAGTTTATCCCCTATCCCGGCACGGCTTCCAGGTCCCTCTCCTCCAGGGCGGGGGCATCGATGCGGATCCGGGATTTCAATCCTGATGTCAAGATGGCTTTAGGGCAGGGCGTCAGACTGACCTATGACAGCAGCCGGAACGGAGTTGTCGCGTCCGGGCTCAGGGTGCATAGAGCCGTTGGCGGCTCTTTCGACATGGCAGGGGGAGCGCCCTCGGTTGGAAGCTGGAGCTCGGGGTCGACTTCAGGAAGCGGAAGCGCGGGGACGGGATCGTCCTCTGCCGGATCTTCCTCAGGGTCCGGAGCCAGCAGCGGTCGCGGGAGCGACGGGGGTGGCAGCGGCGGTAGGATAAAGAAATAAGTTTCGATACAGTTGAGGGCGTTGCGGGGCACATCGCAACGCCCTTTTTTTTGAATGAATCGGGATAAAGCCGGCACGTGGGACATGGTTGTCAGGCTTGCAGCCTTGATCCTTTTTAACCTGCATTATTCATAAACCTGGTTCTATATGGGGGGGAAGGCCAGGATGGACTCGCTCCCGAAGTCCCGACATGGTCGCTTCGTCCATCCTGGCCTTCCCCCTTGAAGCATTCATTGATTCCGTCTATCCAACTTAAAATTAATGAATAATGCAGGTTAATGAAAAAATGAGAGATAATTCAGTATTTCGAACGGCGCGTTGAGGGCCATTCGGCATCGGGACACGACTTTCCGGTAATCCTCCAAAAATTCCTTCCGCAACGGCTCGACGGGATTGAATTTATAGTTCAGGGGATTGATATAGCTGCCGTTCAACCGGATGCGATAGTCAAGATGCGGGCCGTTCGATTCACCCGTGGAGCCGACGTAGCCGATGACCTGTCCGGATGAGACGCGGGCGCCGTTCCGGATCCCGGACGCGAATCCGCTCAGGTGGAGATAAAGGGTCTCGTAGCCGTTGCGATGTCGGACGGTGATCATCCGTCCCGACGCGCCGTTCCAGCCGGCGAAGGTGACGGTGCCGTCGGCCGTGGCCTGGACAGGCGTCCCAACCGGCGTCCCGTAATCTACGCCGAAGTGGGGACGGATGATCCTTTCGATAGGATGAAGGCGGCGCATGCTGAACCTGGAGGTGATGCGGGGGGAGAAACTGAAGGGCGACTTGAGGAATTCTTTCTTCATGGACTTCCCCTCCTCGTCGTAATACCCCGCGGCTTTTGTATCGGGGTAGGTGAAGAGAAACGCCCGGAAGGTCTTCCCCTGGTTGGCGAATTCCGCGGCCAGGATGGAGCCGTAACCGGTGAATTTCCCCTCGAGGTATCTCTTTTCGAAGACGACCCGGAAGCTGTCCTCGGGACGTTGGTCGGCGTTGAAGTCCACGTCCCAGCCGAAAAGGTCGGCGAACTCATAAGCCAGGATCTCCATTTCCTTGAGGTCGGTGACGGCCGCAGTCAGGTTTCCCTGCGTCAGTCCGCAGATGATCGCCGTTTCGATGATGTAAGGGATTTCGCGGATCGAGGCCGCGTAGTTCTCCCCCTCCCTGCGGACCGTCAGGAACTTGTTCTCCTCGATGGGATACTCGAAGCCCGTGATCTCGGCGGCGTCCGTCAGGAAAAAACGCAGCTCGCGTCCGGCCTTGATTTTGCCCAGGTCGTATACCGGTTTGACCTGTTCCTTTAGCTTGTGAATCTGGGCCGGCGTGAAATTGTGCTTAGCCAGGATCTCAGCCAGGCTGAAGCCGCTGCGGATCGTTTCCCTGTATTCGATGGCTTTCAGCGCCGGCGTCCCTGAGGCCGGCGGGGCGGGCGTTGGGGCCGCGCTCGCCTTGGGCGGCATTTCGCCGGGGCCGGCCAATTTCAGGGAGAAAAAGACTCCCGCGGCGACAAGTAAAACGAGTAAAAACAGGACGATGAGAAGCTTATTTTTATTGATCCGTTCAGCCATGAAGTGAGGGCATCGGTATTCGGAAATTTACTTCTTTTCGGGGAGGCCTTCCGGCTCGTCCGATTTTCTGGGCTTTCGTTTGTCCATCCGTTCGGCGAGCTGGTTCACCGGGCCGGACAGGACGTTGATGCTGAAGAAAAGGATCAGGAAGACCCGGGCATAAAAGATCAGGCTGCCGACGAGGACGGCGATGAACAGGCCGGTCTTGAGGTCGATGCGGCGGTAGAGCTTGAAGTTGAGGAAATTGCGGTACTTAATCCGGCTAATCATGCATAAGGCGATGGCCAGGGCGATAATGATGAGGGCGAAGGTCTCCGGCTTCGACTCCAGCGCCCTGGGATGGAAGATGACCAGCGAGCACATGAACATGGCGGCCGAGGGTATGGTCAGCCCCGTATAGCTGCGCCGATCCGAAGGCGTTTTGGACATAACGTTGTAGCGGGCGAGCCGCAGGATTCCGGCCGTGAGGTACAGGAAGCAAAAGATGACGGCGGACGGGCCTGCGTTCTGCATGCCCCAAAGGTACAACAGAATGGAGGGCGCGGCGCCGAAGGAAAATGTATCGGCCAGGGAGTCGATCTGGGTCCCGAATTCAGAAGCGGAATGGGTGGCGCGGGCGATGATGCCGTCCAGTCCGTCCATCATGGCCGCCAGAATGATCCAGAACGCCGCCCAGGAATAGTGGGCGTGGAGGGAGGAAACAATGCTCATGAAGCCGAAGAAAACGCTTATGATCGATAACAGACTCGGCAGAAAATACAAATCCTGGCGTTTTTTCTTCATGCCGGGTTTTTTCATGGCGCGATCTCCCCGATGACGGTTTCGCCGGCCCTGACCTTCCCCCCCAGGTCGACCTTGAGGGATACGGACGGAGGAATAAAGAGGTCGATGCGCGAGCCGAAGTACATGAGCCCGATTCTCTGCCCGCGCGAGACGGCGTCGTTCTTGCGGACGAAGCACTTGATGCGCCGCGCCGCCACGCCCACGATCTGCTTGACGACGATCGTCGTCGTCCCGCCCCGGACAAGGAGCGAATTCGATTCATTCTCCCGGCCGGCGGCGTCCTTATCGGCCCGGAAGAAGCGGCCCGGCCGGTACTCGGTCTCGATGACCTTGCCCGCAAAAGGGGAGCGGGTCAGATGGACATCGAAGAGCGAGAGGAAAATGCTCAGGCAGGTCGCGGGCGAGTCAAGCCAGGGATGGATGACGCCGCCTTGGATCTTGACGACTTGTCCATCGGCCGGCGAAACGAGAAGATTCTCGCCGGGCGGGACCCTCCGTTCAGGATCGCGGAAGAAGAAGAGGAATGCGGCGGTGAGGAGCAGGAAAAATGCTCCCGCCGGCCACCAGCCGATCCCGAAAAAGAGGGCGGACAGGATCGCACCAGGCCCGATGAACTTCAAACCTTCTTTCGCGACCCTCATGATCCTTCGCCCATTATACCACCATTCTTACCGGTCGGCCCAAAAAAATCCGCTCAATAAGGCGAGACGGGCGATGTCGGACATAATGTCGGGGTTGATCCGGTAGATGTTGTCACCCGGACTTCCCCCTTGAAGTATTCATTGATTCCGTCTCTCCAACTTAAAATTTAGGAATAATGCAGGATTATTCATTTCGGCGCCCGCCCGCCCCTTTTCCGCACGACTTCTTTCTTGACCGCCTTGTGGAGGATGACGAAATAATAGAGGCCCAGGAAAATGAGGAGGAGGATACCCCGGCTGTAGTTTCTGATGATCAATGAGTAGAAGGCGTAGCCCAGCAGGCCGAGGAACAGGAAAAAATGTGCGAAAGCGAAAATCCAGTCGAACATCGGCATTTGATATCCGGAACCCCGGCGGCCCTGAAGATTTCAGCCAATACGACTCAGTTTACGATGCGGCTTGCCGAAAGGATGATTACGTTCTCGCGAGGGGCCTCTCTTTGGCCCATCTTGCTCATGATCGGCAGATTACCGATGGCGTCCACGATTTCCATGCCGGAAACGACGGCGCCAAATACGGCATAGCCGAAACCCTCGGGCGTATTGTTTTTATGGTCAAGCTCGAAATTATCTTTGAGATTGATGAAGAACTGGCTGGTGGCGCCGTCGATATCGCCGGCCCTGGCCATAGAGAGCGTGTACCGCTTATTGCTGAGGCCGTTGGTGGCCTCGTTCTTAATAGGGGCCTTGGGGTTTTTTCTGCGGTATTCGACGGTGTAGCCGCCGCCCTGGATGACGAAGCCCCTGGAGACCCTATGGATAACCGTGTTGTCGAAAAATTTCTCGTCCACGTAGGCAAGAAAATTTTTAACTGTGATGGGCGCCTTGTCCTGGTAAAGCTCGATGGTAAGGTCGCCCTTGGAGGTCTTCATCAGGACCTTGGGATTGGCCGGCGCGGCGCCGAGGGTGACCGCGCTAAAAGCCAGAAAGCCGAGAACGCAAAACGCAAAAGACATATATTTCGACATGCCGTCCTCCTGTCTTATGGGTTTGAGCCGGAATTCAAAGATAGCAAAAACTCTCCGCTAAATCAATCCGTTCCGGATGAATTTCGTCAACTGGAGCCGTAATTCATTCCTGATAGAATTCGATCATCCGCTTCATATCGGAGTCCGTGATCCTCTCCTGGAAATACTTTTTATCCACCCGGTTCGGGTAATGAGAGATTTCCGTATTCACGATGAGAAGGTCACGGATCTTGTCCCTGAAAAGACCGGCCACGTAGGCGTTGTCGATCGTCCCGTCGCTCCTGCTCAGAAACAAGGTTGTGGGCCGGTTTTGGATGTCGCAGACCGCAGCGTTCTCCAGGATCATCCGGGCGGTTTCGAAGAAAGTCCTCCCGTCCATCTCGTCGAAGATCACGTCAACGCGCTCCGCCGGATAAACGCTGTACCAGGTCGCCAGTCTCCGGCAGACCCGGCTATTCCAGACCCATTGGGATAAATTGAACGATAAAACGAACCGGACAAGAAGCCGGTAGGCTTTTTTCTTCGCGGGCTTGAGCTTGAGGGACGAGGCGTTGATATAGGGAAGGATGGCCGCCGTCCCCAGGCACTGGCCGTTTGTCGGAATGCCGTTGATGACCAGGAAGCCGAAAGAAATTCCCCCGAGGATATAGGAATCAAGGCGGAATTCCTCGATTCTTCTCCGGACATGTTCGGAAAAGTTCTCGAGGCTGATATTCTCCAGCGACGGAGAGGAACGAATGAATCCGGGAAGGTCGATGAAATACACGCGAAAATAGTCTTCCAGGAATTCGATCAGACCCCGGAGAAGGATGCTGTTGGTGTAGAAAGCGTTGACGAGGATGAGGTTTTTCTTTTTTCCGGCGGCTGAGGCTTGACGGGTTTTCAAATTCGTTGAATTTCATACCACATCCCGGAAACCTTTGTCAACTCGGCCCGAATGAAATAAAAATCTCCATGGCGCGACTAAATACGAGGACACAGCCGTTCGGTCAATCGGTCAACCGGAATTGATTTCCAGGGAGGCCGTGTGTTAAAGTGAAATCGGATTTGTGATTCCAGGAGGTGTTTTGTGAAAGGGAAGACATTACTAAGGGTTATTTTCCCGGGTTTGTTTGTCGTTTTTCTTGCAGGACGAGTAGCGGGCGACACCGGCCACTTCGAGTTCAACGCCCATTATGGGAAATGGAGCCTGAACCTGTTGAAATCGGTCATCGAGGACTCACTCAGCGACGTCCTGGAGAACGAAATCAAGGACAAGTTCCTGGAAGACATCCAGAACGACCATCCGACCTTCCGGGATAAGAATTACAGCCAGAACATTGACTTCGATTCGAGCGGAAACAACTACGGCTTCGAAATCCGCTGGTATCCCGGCGGCGAGGGCGGATCCTTTAGCCTGGGCTTCGCCATCGAGAAGACGTCCATGAAGATCAGTTTCCCCCACTTTTCGGCGTCGATGGAGGTCGAGGACACGTCCTCCCCTTCGTTCCTGCAGGCGGCCTTCCAGGCCGCTGGGTCGAGCGCGTTTCAGATAAAGCCCACGTCGTTCCACCTCAGCTTTCGTTGGGACATCCTACCCACGTCGATCGTCCACCCTTACATCACCCTCGGCGTCGGAGCCGCCACGGGAACGGCCCTCGACGAGGCGACGCTCACCTATTCCTACTCGGGAAGCCTGACTATCCCCGGTGAGGATCCGGAGAGCTATTCTGAACCGGAGGTCACCAAGACGATCAAACAGTTGAGAGAGGAACAGGAAGCCAAGGGCGAAGAGTTCGCCCTGCCGAATTTCTTCCCCTTCGTCCAGCTCAACCTTGGGCTCAAGGGGATGATCACCAAAAATATCCACATTCTGATTGACGCCGGGATCTTGGACGGCTTCCTTCTGCGCGGCGGGCTCTCGCTGCGATTCTAGTCTGAATTCCGAGATCTTCGCAGGACGGACCGGAGCAACTGTCGAGGTCTCGTGTCCCCGCAATTCAGGGGCCAGGAGTTACCCTATTTTATTATTTATAATTGAGGGACTCCTTGAAGGACAACGAAATGCAGTAAAAAAAAAGTGTCAGTCTGAGACTGGCGCCCGGGTGGCGCGGTCGGGCCCATAACACCCGAAGCTCATGGTGGCGGGTGGGTGGGTCTTGAGCGAGGGTGTTATGGGCTCGGCCGTGACAGGACCCGGTTTTCTGCTACAAATAAAAAATTGGGTAACTCCTGTTCCGGAGCTCATTGACTTTTTTAGGCCGCGGTTTATGATAAAGAGACTTGATATTCAGGAGGAGCGGATGACACAACGCCGTTTTTTAAAAATCCTGTCGTTTTCCCTTATCATCACCGTCCTTTTGTCCTTCAGCCTGCCGGCGCAGAACCGCCGGGCCGCGCCAACGGACGAGGAGAAATGGCTGGAAGCGTTCCACGGTATCCAGAGCGCGACGCTATTCGACTATGTCAAGGAGCTCTGTTCCGAAAAATATGGAGGGCGCCTGACCGGCACCAAAGAGTATAACGCCTGCGCCGAATGGGTGATCTCTCTTCTGAAGAAGTGGGGGATTCAGCCGGGCGGCGACAACGGGACCTACATCCAGTCGTTTCCCAATCCCTACACCCTCGTCTTCAAGGGCGGCGAGGTCACTCTCAACATGCCCGTCAAGGACGGGGTGGTGAAGAAGTATTATAAATACGAGGACGAGTTCATCCCCGGCGCGACCTCGGCCTCGGGCGAGGTGACCGGCGAGGTCGTCTACGTCGGCTACGGAATCACCTCTCCCGAGCTCGGCTACGACGAGTACAAGGGACTGGACGTCAAGGGGAAGATCGTCCTCATGGAGCGCGAAGTCCCGGTTTCGCCCGACGGCAATCCCGAGCTGTTCAAGAAGTGGCGGCCTTATTCCTTCCATCAATACAAGTTGGAGAACGCCTTCAACCACGGCGTCAGGGGGATGCTCTACAACTACGGCCCGATCGCCAACCCCAACAATTCCTACCGCGAAGGGTTCATCTACAGCCACGTCGGGGACGCGGTGGTGGCTGACGTCTTCGCCGGCACCGGCCGAAAACACGAGGACGTGATCAAGCTCATCGAGAAAACCCTCAAGCCTCAGTCTTTCGCCACGGGCAAGTTCGCCACGTTAAAAAATGTGACCGAGCACCATCCCGAAGGCGTGGGAATCAACGTCATCGGCATAATCCCCGGGACCGATCCGGTCCTTAAGAACGAGGTCATCATCGTCGGTGGCCACTTGGATCATATGGGCCGCTGCCCCGAGCTCATGCCGGGCGCGACCGACAACGCCGCCGCTGTAGCCGTAACCCTCGGCCTGGCCGAGGCCATGTTGAAATCGCCCTTCAAACCCCAACGGTCGATCATGTTTTTCTTTTTCGGCGCCGAGGAGCAGGGCGTAGCGGGATCGGATTATTATTGTGAGCATCCCATCATCCCTCTCGACAAGACCGTGGGATTCATCAACCTGGAGGGTACGGGCAGCGGGGACAAGCTGAGCGCCTCGGCCGCTAAAAACTATCCGAAGTTCTGGGAATTCCTGGACCGGGCCAACCAAAAATACATCCACCGGATTGTTCGGACTTCTTCCAATGCCAACCTGGCCCGACCCCGGCAGGACTCGGCCCGGTTCATGTGGAAGAGCGTCCCCTCGATCACCCTGAGCTCTTTTGGATTTGAAGTCCCATATCCGACCTACCACAACACGCGGGACAACCTGGACCTGATCACGCCCGAAATCATGAGGTCGGCGGCTCAGCTTCTCTTCGCGGCCGTCACGGATATGGCCGATGAAGCTGCATTGAACTTCAGGCAATAACCGCCGGACCAGCAAGACATTAGAACGGCCAAGCCCTTGGAGCCTATCAAATTTCAAGGGCTTTATTCATCCAATCCCGGAAATTCATATTTGATGCCGAGAATTGGAATCCGCCGGCAAGGATGGCGCGGCGAATGAACTCCCCACCCGCCCGGAGCTTAACGGAAAAAAATAGGCCCATAGCGGATTAAAAGGTGAGCGGCAGCGAGGACGGATGGGAACGCGCCGTGACAGGACCCTCATCAATTGATGTCGAGGACATTAAATATGTATTTCGACTGTGTCCTCGTCCTCGAGGACAAAGTCGCGGTTGACCGTCACGCCCTGGAGCTCGAGTTTGTTCTTTCTCCAGGCGCGGGCGTACTTGAAGTTCTCGACGAAATCTTTGTGGACCGCCTTGGCCATATCCAGGACCGTGCTGCCTTGCCGGAGGGCGAAAGGGTCGTTCGTGTCGGCTTTCTTGCCGGGGATCTTGCTGTAGACGCGAATGACGTCGAGCAATGCGAAAATCGCCTTCTTGAATTCTTCCAGGCCGTCACCCCTTGAGGCTGAGACCGGGTAGACCGGCAGGCGTCCCTCGAAAAAGATCTTCAACTCCGCCAGCGCGTCTTCCGCGCCGTCCAGGTCGCACTTGTTGGCCGCGATCAGAGTCTTCTTGAGGAAGGGACGGCTTTCGGGCGGGATGGTCCGGCCTTCGGCCGCGAACTCGACCTTTTTTTCCTTGAGTTTGATCTGCAGCGCTTCGATCTCCAAGGCCGCATCCGGAGTGGAGAGGTCCACGACAAGGACGACAGCGTCCCCGGCCTTGAGGATCTCGGGGAACCCGGTTTCGATGTCATCGGGAGTCACGGGCGGAGTATCCACGAGCTGGATACGCAAGTTCTCGTATTTCATCATGAAGGGCGCGGCCGTTCGGGTTGTGAAAGGATAGTCGCCCACCTCGGGATTGGCCCCGGTCAGGGCCTTGATGAGGGAGGACTTCCCGGAGTTAGGCGGCCCGGCCGCGATCACCTGGCCGGCTCCCGTTTTCTCGATGTAGAAGGAGGGGCCGTGGCGCGCGACGGCCGGTTTTTTCTGGGAGAATTCCTTGAGCTTGGCGATCTTGGTCTTGAGCTGGGCCTGGAGCTTTTCCGTGCCCTTGTGCTTGGGCATGATGGCCAGGAGCTCTTCATAAATTTTAATCTTTTCCTGGGGCGTTTTGGCCGTCTTGAGCTTGGCCTCAGCCTCGGTGTATTGAGGGGGCAGGTTGGCCGGCATTTCTCTTCCTCAGCCGGAATTATATCATAATCGGCCATCATAATTGGGATAGCGTTTTTAAGGCCTGATCCGGCCGCCTCGAGCCGATTGTTCTGCTCCATTTTTTTCCTGAAAACCGAGAAAATTTTCCCCGGTTTTCGTCGATCTTTTGGAGTGAAAATTTCTTTACTCGACAACCATATTTAGGTATAATAAAATCGTGAAATACAAGATATGGCCATAGAGCAGATTAACATATCGATCCTGGCCCCTCCGTTTTTTTTAAAGCAGTGAGAAGATGAAAGAAACGAGTTATACCGCGGAAAGCATCAAGGTCTTGAAAGGACTCGAGGCCGTCCGGAAGAGGCCGGCCATGTACATCGGGAGCACAGGCCCTGAAGGCCTGCAGCACCTGGTTTACGAGGTTGTGGATAACTCTATCGATGAAGCCCTGGCCGGATACTGCAATCAGATCGATGTCTTCATCCATGTCGATAACTCCGTGACCGTCATCGACAACGGCCGCGGCATCCCGGTCGAGATGCACAAGAAGGAGAAGCGGTCGGCCGCCGAGGTCGTCATGACCGTGCTCCACGCCGGCGGCAAGTTCGACGACAAAAGCTATAAGGTCTCGGGGGGTCTCCACGGCGTCGGCGTCTCGGTCGTCAACGCCCTGTCTAAACGCCTCGACCTCGAGGTCAAACGCGACGGCGGGATATACGCCCAGAGCTACGAGCGCGGGGTACCCCTCCATAAGCTCAAGCAGGTCGGCAAGACCAAGAAAACCGGGACCAAGATCACGTTCTGGCCCGACGAGGAAATCTTCGATACGATTGAGTTCAACTTCGAAGTTCTTACCCAGCGCATGCGGGAGCTCTCCTTCCTCAACCGGGGGATCAAGATCACCATCAGCGACGAGCGCATTAACAAGAGCCACGAGTTCCAGTACCGGGGCGGCATCCTGGAGTTCGTCCAGTACCTCAACCAGAACAAGACTGTCCTCAACCCCCGGCCCATCTATTTCGAGAGCCGGAAGGACGATATCCAGGTCGAGCTCGCCTTCCAGTACAACGCGGCCTATTCCGAGACCATCTTTTCCTTCGTCAATAACATCAACACGACCGAGGGAGGCACCCACCTCATCGGGTTCAAATCGGCCCTGACGCGCTGCATCAACAACTACGCCGTCGCCCACAATTTATTCAAGGACCTCGCCGCGGGGACCCTCTCCGGCGACGACACGCGCGAGGGCCTGTGCGCCGTCCTCAGTATCAAGATGCGGGATCCCCAGTTCGAGGGGCAAACCAAGACCAAGCTCGGCAACTCCGAAGTCAAGGGGATCGTCGAGTCGCTGGTCAACGAGCAACTCACCGCCTATCTCGAGGAGAACCCGACCAACGCCAAGCGGGTCGTTATGAAGGCCCTGGACGCCGCGCTGGCCCGCGAAGCGGCGCGCAAGGCCCGCGAGCTTGCCCGCCGCAAGAGCGTCCTGGAGTCGACCGCGCTGCCCGGAAAGCTGGCCGACTGCCAGGAGCGGGACCCGGCCCTGGCCGAGATCTATATCGTCGAGGGTGATTCCGCCGGCGGCTCAGCCAAGCAGGGGCGAGACCGTCGGTTCCAGGCCATCCTTCCCCTCAAAGGCAAGATCCTCAATGTGGAGAAGGCTCGGGCGGACAAGATTTTTAAAAATGAGGAAATCGGCATCATCATCGCCGCCTTGGGGACCATCATCGGAGAATCCGATTTCAGCCTGGAGAAGCTCCGTTACCATAAGATCATCATCATGACGGATGCGGACGTCGACGGCTCCCATATCCGGACCCTCCTCATGACTTTTTTCTATCGCCAGATGCGCCCCCTCATCGAGCAGGGATTCCTCTACATCGCCCAGCCGCCGCTCTACAAAATCACCCGCGGCAGGGAGGTCCTGTACCTCAAAGAGGAGCGGGCCTTCGAGAAGTGGATGATCAAGAAGATCTCCGAGGACTTCAAGGTTCGGCTCAAGGGCCGCAAGGAAATGATCGAGGGCGAAAAATTCAGGAAGTTCTTCCTCCGCGTCATCCAGAAGAAAAACTTCATCCAGTTCCTGGAGAAGAAGAATTACCCCTTCTTCCTCATCGAGCTGCTCATCCGGGAGGGCGTGGCCGACCTGGAAACCCTCCAGAACAAAAAGACCATGAAGCGGATCCAGAGCCTTATCGAGCAGAAGGGTCTGACCGCGAACCTGTCCCAGGATGAAGAGTACGGGGCCTACGAGCTGGCGGTCAAGTTCCAGATCAACGGCATGTCCCTCATGTCCCTCATCAACCTGTCCCTCATCGAATCGACCGAGTACAAAAACTTGTTCAAAATCATCAAGGAGCTGGAGGAGTTTCCTCCGCCCTATGAGATCATCAGCGACTCGGAGACGGTCACCTTGGAGAACGAGACCAAGCTCCTCGACCACCTCTTCGAGAGGGGGAAGAAGGGCGTCTCCATCCAGCGCTACAAGGGCTTGGGCGAGATGGCCCCCCAGCAGCTCTGGGAGACGACGATGAACCCCGAGAACCGCTCCCTGCTCAAGGTCTCGATCCAGGACGCCGTCGCGGCCGACGAGATCTTCTCCATCCTCATGGGGGACGAGGTCGAGCGGCGCCGGAATTTCATCGAGACGAACGCCCTCATGGCGAGCAACCTGGACATCTAGGATAGATTTGTCATCCCGAGAAGGCGAAGGGAGCGTGGCGATCCGGCGCAGCCGTCGCGAGACATCGAAAATATCGTGGCCGTCTCACGCGGCTCGCATGAGATGGTCATGCCCAAGAGGGCTCGCAGCGACTTCGTGAGATGGCCGCATTGTTTCGCCTTGCGCCATGACGGATTGTCAAAATGGATTGAGTAAATGGACAAAGAGAAAAAAGACGAAAAAGCCGGCCTTCCGGCCGCGGCGGCCGACCTGTCCGTCGTCAGCCTCGAAGAAGAGATGAAACGGTCCTATCTCGATTACGCCATGAGCGTGATCATCGGCCGGGCCATCCCCGATATCAAGGACGGCCTGAAGCCCGTCCACCGCCGCGTCCTCTACGCCATGTACGAGTCGGGGACGACCTGGAACAAGCCGTACAAGAAATCGGCGCGCATCGTCGGCGACGTCATTGGTAAATACCATCCCCACGGCGACCAGGCCGCCTACGACACCCTGGTCCGCATGGCCCAGGACTTCAGCCTGCGCTATGTTTTGGTCGACGGCCAGGGCAACTTCGGCTCGATCGACGGCGACCCTCCGGCCGCCATGCGGTACACCGAGGTCCGCATGACAAAACTCGCCGGGGAGCTCCTGGCGGACATAGAAAAGGACACGGTCAATTTCGTCCCGAACTACGACGGCAGCCTGGAGATGCCGGACGTTCTGCCGTCCAAATTTCCCAACCTTCTGGTCAACGGCGGGTCGGGTATCGCCGTCGGTATGGCCACGAACATTCCGTCCCATAACCTGGCCGAGGTCGTCGATGGGCTCGTTTACCTCATCCAACACCCCAACGCCTCTCTGGAAAAGATCATGGAATTCATCCCCGGGCCGGACTTTCCGACCGGCGGCTATATCTTCAACCGGCAGGGGATCCTCGATGCCTACCGGGACGGCAAGGGCGTCATCCAGATCCGGGCCAAGACGGTCATCGAGCACGGCGAGAAAGGGGAGCGGGAGCGGATCGTCGTTACCGAGATCCCTTACGCGGTCAACAAGTCCCGGCTCCTGGAGAACATCGCCGAACTGGTCAATGACAAAAAGCTCGAGGGGATCGCCGACATCCGCGACGAGTCCGACCGTGAGGGCATCCGCGTCGTCGTGGAGATCAAGAAGGGCGAGTTGCCCGAGGTCGTCCTGAACAACCTCTACAAGCACACCGCCCTCCAGACGTCCTTCGGCATCATCATGCTGGCCATCGTCGACAAGCAGCCCAAGACGCTCAGCCTGGTCGACATCATGAAGCACTTCATCTCCCACCGCCAGGACGTCATCCGCCGCCGGACGCGGTTCGACCTCAAGAAAGCCGAACACCGGGCGCACATTCTGGAGGGCCTGACCATCGCCCTCGACCACCTCGACGCCGTCATCAAACTGATCCGCTCCTCGAAGAACGTCGACGAGGCGCGAACCGGCCTCATGGAGCGCTTCAAGCTTACCCAGGTCCAGGCCCAAGCCATCCTGGAGATGCAGCTTCAGAGGTTGACTCACCTCGAGCGGGAAAAGATCGTCCAGGAACACAACGAAATCAGGGCCCTGATCGCCAAGCTGAAGAAGATCCTGAGCTCGGACAAGCTTGTCCAGGAGATCATCATCGACGAACTGAAGGGACTCAAGGAGGAATACCGGGACGAGCGCCGGACCGAGATCCGCGACGAGGTGATCTCCGATATCCGGCCGGAGGACCTGATCAAGGAGGAGGACGTGGCCGTCATGACGACCCAGTCCGGATATATCAAGCGGACCTCCCTCAGTTCCTATCATTTCCAGTTGCGCGGCGGCAAGGGCCGCAAAGGCATCAGCATGAAGGCCGAGGACGTCGTGGAGAACGTCTTTGTCTGCTCGACGCACTCCTATCTCATGTTCTTCACGAACACCGGCCGCGTTTATTGGCTCAAAGCTCTCGAGATCCCTGATGTCGGGGTCTCCGGCCGCGGCAAGGCGGTCGTCAACCTCATCGAATTCCAGCCGGGGGAAACGATGACGTCCGTCGTCGCTGTCAAGGATTTTACGGAAAACAAGTATATTGTCCTGATGGCCACGGATGGTCTGATTAAGAAAACCCGGCTCGACGAATTCAAGAACATCCGCCGCGGCGGCATCATCGCCATCTCGTTGCGGCCCAAGAGCCAGCTCATGTGGACCCGATTGACAGACGGGAAGCGTGACATCGTCCTGGCCACGAAGCTCGGCAAGGCCATCCGGTTCAGCGAGAAGGACATTCGGCCCATGGGGCGGACGGCCGCCGGCGTGAAAGCCATGTCGCTCCGCAAAAAGGATGCGGTCATCGGCATTGTGGCCAGCGGCGAAGAGGACAAATTCATCTTTACGGCCAGCGATAAAGGCTACGGGAAGAAGACCGAGACGGGCTTATACCGGAAACAACGCCGCGGCGGCAAAGGCCTCATCAACCTCAAGGTCACGCCCAGGATCGGCCACGCGGTGGCCGTGCTTGGCGTCGCCGAGGAAGACCTGCTCATCGTCACCGTGTCCGGCAAGGTTATCCGCATCAAAACCAAACAGGTCCGGGCCTCCGGCCGGGCCACCCAGGGCGTGCGTCTGATCCATCTCGAAGAGAGCGACCGCATCTGCTCGGTGGCCAAAGCCGGCGAGAGCGAATAAATCCTCCCCATGGCCGCTTCGCCCCCTTGATAAAGCCGTGAGGGGAGTGAGCGACGATTGGCCAGGCGTAAGGCACGTGCTATCAGCACGGAAAAAGCTTGACAGCCTACCCCCACAATTCTACAATTAGCGCACTTTTATCCAAGGAGGGAAGAAAATGACCGAAACCCTCGCCCAAATGCTTCTCAACACGCTTAAATTATATCCCAAGCCGGATTTCATGCTCTTCAAGAAGGAGGGCCGCTACGTTCCCATCTCCGCCGAGGAGTTTGGGACGAGCGTCAAATCCTTCAGCCTGGGCCTCCGGGAGCTGGGCTTCGGCCCGGGAGATAAGGGGATTATCCTTTCGGAAAACCGGCCCGCGTGGGTCATGACCGATTTCGCATTCCTGTGTCTTGCCGGGATCACGGTCCCGATCTACACCTCCCTGGTGCCGGAACAGGTCCAGTACATCATCGACGACTCCGACGCCAAGGTGGTGGTCTGCTCCAACGAGGAACAGTGGCGGAAAATCGAATCCATTAAACCTTTTCTGACCAAGGTGAAACATTTCATCATTTTTTCGGACGAGCCGCCCCCCGGCGTATTGTCCCTCAAGCAGGTCATGGAGATGGGGAAGAAGGCAGACAAGCAGAACCCCGGCCTCTTCGTGAGCCTGGCGAATCAGATCAAGCCGGAAACCGAGGTTTCCATCATCTACACCTCCGGGACCACCGGCGTCCCCAAGGGCGTCATCCTAACCCACAGCAATTTCCTGAGCAATATCAAGACCGTATCCGAAATTATTGAATTTTCGGTCAAAGATACGGTCCTGTCCTTTTTGCCCCTGTCCCACATACTGGAACGGATGGTGACCTTCACTTACATCTACAAGGGCTGCTCCATTGCCTATGCCGAAAGCGTCGAAACGGTGGCCCAGAACCTGCTCGAAGTCCGGCCCCACATCATGGTCAGCGTGCCCCGTGTTTTCGAGAAAATCTATGCCAAAGTCATGGAAAACGTTCTAGCCGGCTCCGCGCTCAAGCGGAAGATCTTCTTCTGGGCCCTCAAGACGGGAAAGGAATACGGCCGCCGGAAGCTCCTCGGAGAGAAAATTCCCGGCGGACTCCAGTTCAAAAGAAACCTGGCCCACAAGCTCGTTTTCTCCAAAATCATCGAACGGACGGGCGGCCGGGTCCGCTTCTTCGTCTCGGGAGGGGCGCCGCTTTCCAGGGACATCGCCGAGTTCTTTTATGCCCTGGGCCTGATCATTCTCGAGGGATACGGCCTGACCGAGACCTCTCCCGTCATTGCGGTCAACACGTTCGAGAACCTGAAGTTCGGGAGCGTGGGGAAAATCATTCCCGGTGTCGAGGTCAGGATCGCGCCGGATGGAGAGATCCTGACGAGGGGACCCCATGTCATGAAGGGCTATTACAAGAAGCCCCAGGAGACCCTGGAAACATTCGACGGCGACTGGTTTCGGACGGGCGACATCGGCGTTTTCGACGCGCAGGATTTCCTGATCATCACCGACCGCAAGAAGGACCTGATCGTCACCGCAGGCGGCAAGAACGTCGCTCCCCAGCCTATCGAAAACATCCTCAAGACCAACGCGTACGTCTCCTCGGCCGTGGTCCTCGGCGACCGCCGGCGGTTCATCTCGGCGCTCATCGTCCCCAACTTCGAGAAGCTCGAAGAATACGCCAAATTCAATAACATCGCCTTCCGGGACCGCGAAGACCTGGTGACGAACGAACAGGCCATCAATTTCGTGAAGTCCGAAGTGGACCGGGCGACGCCCGGCCTGGCTTCCTACGAAAAGATCAAGAAAATCGCTCTGCTCAGCCGTGATTTCGAAATCGAGAAGGGGGAGATCACGCCCACCCTGAAGGTCAAGCGGAACATCATCGAGAAGAAATATAAGGACGTTATCGACGCCCTGTACGTTGAAGAGCCGGGAAGCTCGAAGATCTGAGCCCTGCATTACGAGCCATCTCTCGTGCGGATGCGTCCTTCTCCGGTTTTAAAAAGACCGAACAATCTTAGTGGGGATCAAACTGGATTTTTTAGCCGGGCCGCGCCGGACAGCGTTTCAAGCAGAGCGGGCGGGCTTCGTTTCACCGGAGGCTTCCTTCGGCTCCTCTGCTTCCGGCTTCTGCTTCCAGTAGAGGATGCGGCTGCAGGCCTCGCAGAGGGTGAGTTTCTTGCCCTCTATGAGTTCGTTCAGGACCTGGGGCCGGATACGCATGTGGCACATGGAGCAGAAATCGTCGGTCACAGGCGAAAGGGAAATCCCTCCCATTTTTCGGTAAATCTGCAGGTAGAGGCGGAGCTGATCCTGGGGGATCTGGGGAAGGATGGTTTCCCTTTCCTGTTGCAGCTTCTTGATCCTCTCCTCGAGCTCCCGCTTCTTCTGATAGATGAGCTCTTTTTCCTTATTGAAATTTTCCTGGTCCCGGTTGAAACTCAGGTTAGCCTCCCGGATCTCCTTCTCAATGTCGTCGGCGGCAAGCATTTCGGAAATAATAGCTTCCTCGAGTTTGTCGATCTTCTTCTGGTCTTCTTCGATCTCATGGAGGAGGGCCGTGTATTCCTTGTTGGTCTTCACCTCGTTGAGCTGGATCTTATACTTGGAGATGTGGATTTTGACGTCCTTGACCTGACTCTCCAGCTCCCGGCGTCTTTTCTGGTTCTGGGCCAGCTTTTCTTTGGCCTGGGAGGCGGTCTGGGAGCTGTGTTCGACCTTCTTGTCGATGTCCTCTATTTTTTTGGGCGTGCTTTCCAGGAAAAGGGAGACCTGCCGGATTTCCGAGTCCAGTTTCTGCAGGATGATTAATTTCTCATAATCGATGTCCACATCGCGTCCTATCGGCTGAAATGGGCCTACCAGGATTCGAACCTGGGACCTGCCGGTTATGAGCCGGTAGCTCTACCGCTGAGCTATAGGCCCTGCGCTGTTATATATCAAATCGCCGAAGCCAAGTCAAACGCATTTGGCCTCTTTGTTCCAGGGGTGAATCCGGACTTTTTTGACCGCGGCCGCCGGGACCTTTCCCTGAATTCGAGTTCAAGACTTTTATCCGTCTCATAGAGTTCCAGGCCGGCCGTTTGAACGGGGATCTTCATGCCGATGAAAGACTCGATGGAGTCGAGATGTTTAGCGTATTTTTCGCAGACGAGCGAGACGGCCTTGCCCGAGTTCCCGGCCCTGGCCGTCCGGCCGATACGATGCACGTAATTCTCGAAATCTTGGGGCAGGTCATAATTGATGACCATCTCCAGGCCGTCGATATGGAGCCCGCGGGCTGCGACATCGGTGGCGACGAGAATGGGAAACCGGCCGGCGTTGAAGTCTTCGATGACCCTCAGCCTTTGATTCTGGGGAAGGTCCCCAGTCAGGTACCGGCAGCGATAGCCGTTGGCTTCGAGCGTTCTGGCCAGCCGCGACGCGGCATGACGCATATTGGCAAAGATAAGGGCATTGCGGGGAGCCTCGTTTTTGAGAATCCCCAGGAGCAGGTTGGCCTTGATATGGCTTTTCACGTGATAGAGTTCCTGGGAGATCGTATCGACCGTCAACTGTTCGGGGGTGAGTTCAATGGGGACCGGCCGATTCATGTACGCGTTGGCGATCTTTTTCGAGATGCGGTTCAGCGTCGCGCTGAACAGCATGCTCTGACGAGCGCCGGGCGGGGGCATTTTCTGGAGCAATTTCTGGATATCCGGCAAAAATCCCATATCGAACAGGCGGTCGGCTTCGTCGATCACGAGAAGGCCGATCTCCTTCAAGCTTAAAAGGCCTTTCCGGCTGAAATCCAGGAGCCTTCCCGGCGTGCCGATGATGATGTCCACACCTTTTCTTAATGAAGCCAGTTGTTTGTCGTAGCCGACGCCGCCATAGAAACTACCGATCGAGAATCCGAGGCGGCGGCCGAGGAGCCTGGCCTCGCCCTCGATCTGGACCGCCAGCTCCCTGGTCGGCGCGATGATCAACGCTTTCTTCCTTGGCGAGGCGCCATCCTGGAGCATGCGCTCAAACAGGGTGATCAGGAACGCGGCGGTCTTGCCGGTCCCGGTCTGCGATTGGACGGCCGCGTCCATGCCCAGGAGCGTTTTGGCCAGGGTCTTTTCCTGGACGGCCGTCATTTCCGTGTACCCCCTCTCCGCGATGCCGCGCTGGAGTCCGGGGTGGAGTGTCAATTCCTTGAAATACATAATTTATCCTTTGATTTAAATTCCAACATGGGGGGATGATCGTCAGACGAAATTATTATTCGGGAAGGAAAAACAATTCGCTATGACTATTTCCTACCAGATGTCTTGAAAAACATTATAGCCCAGGACAATTTCAATAGCAAGTCTTATTTTATAGCCCATAAGTCAACCCATCGAATCCACTTTTAGGCTTCGCGACAGTTGATTTTAATAAACTAGCTAACCTGCATTATTCATAAACCGGGTTCCATATGGGGAGAAGGCCGGATTGGACTCGTTCCCGAAGTACCGCTATGGTCGCTCCGTCCATCCCGGCTTTCCCCCTAGAAAGAAAAGACGATTTTTTCTCTCCAGATCAAGATTTATGAGCAATGCAGGCTGGGTCATTCGGAATACCTCTCCGAATTTCCGCTCGTCCCGGCTCAGTGATTGTTGGTGAACGACTTCAGCTTGCGGCTGCGGCTGGGGTGTTTGAGCTTGCGCAGGGCCTTGGCCTCGATCTGCCGGATACGCTCTCGGGTGACCTTGAACTGCTGGCCGACCTCTTCCAGAGTATGCTCGTTCCCGTCGCCCAGGCCGAAGCGCATCTTCAGGACCTTGGCTTCCCTTTCGGTCAGGCTCTTGAGGGCCTCCTCGATCTGCTCCCGGAGGTTGATGTGGATGACTGTGTCCGGGGGGGAGGGAAGGATTTTATCCTCGATGAAGTCGCCGAGGTGGCTATCCTCTTCCTCGCCGATGGGCGTCTCCAGGGAAATGGGTTCTTGGGCGATCTTGATGATCTTCCGCACTTTGTTGACCGGCATATCCATCTTCTTGGCGATCTCCTCGCAGCTCGGCTCCCGGCCGACCTCCTGGACCAGGCTCCGCGACACGCGGATGAGCTTGTTGATGGTTTCGATCATATGGACCGGGATGCGGATGGTCCGGGCCTGGTCGGCGATGGCCCGGGTGATGGCCTGGCGGATCCACCAGGTGGCGTAGGTTGAGAACTTGTAGCCCCTCCGGTATTCGAACTTGTCCACGGCCTTCATCAGGCCCATGTTGCCCTCCTGGATCAGGTCCAGGAACTGGAGGCCGCGGTTGCTGTATTTCTTAGCGATGGAGACGACCAGCCGGAGGTTGGCGGCGACGAGTTCCTTCTTGGCCTGGTCGCTGATCTTCTTTCCGGTGGTGATGGCCCGGATGACCTTGCGGAGGTTCTGGGTGTCGAGTCCGATTTCCTTGTGGGCGGCTTTGATCAGCTTATTGGCTTCCTTGAGCTTCAGGCTGATGACGACCTTGTTCTTTTCGCCCTTGGTCCGCGCCAGCGTGGCCTCGATGTCTTCCTTTTTCTCCTCGAGTTCGTTGCTCATCTTCAGATGCTCGCGGAGGTCGTCGATGATTTTTTCCCGCTGGGAGGACCGCAGGCTGAGTTCCCGGATGTGGCGGCTCATCTCGACGATCAGCCGTCCCCGGGCGAACTGGAACTTCCGGGTCGGCGGGAGCCTGTCCAACTTCTTGCATAGCTCACGGATCTTCTTGATCTTGGTCAGGATCTGTTTCTTCTTCTCCTCGACCTTGTCCTCGGTGATCTCGTCCTCGGTGAGGTCGAACATATCCTGGAGAACGATCGGGTTTTCCTTGATCTTCTCCTCCAGGGCCAGGACCTCGTTAAGGACCAGCCGCGTCCTGGACAGGGCCTTGATGATGGCTTTCTCCCCGCGCTCGATCTCGCGGGCGATGGCGATCTCTCCCTCGCGTGTCAGCAGGGAAATGTTACCCATCTCCCGGAGGTATAGCTTGACCGGGTCGGTCGTCCGCTCCAGCCCGTGGAGCGAAACGAGTTCGCTCTTGCGCCGGCGGGGGATGATCTCCTTCTGCTTGGTGTCGAGAATCTTGATCCCGTAGTCGTCCATCGAGCTCAGGAAGTCGTCGAAATTCTCTTCCGAGTCGATTTCGTCCTGGAAGGTTTTGTCGATCTCTTCAAAGAGGAGGTATCCCTGTTTCCTCCCCTTGGTGAGAAGCTGGTTGAGTTCGTCTTTTTGGTATTTATTGTCTGAAGACAAGCCGCACTCCTATAATTTCAATGGCCATATTATAAGACCTTATTTTTGCCCATTTCGTTGCCTTCACAAGGCCATGATCTCTTTGGTGATGCTCTGCCTCTGATAGAGCAGAGGGGCGAGTTTCTCCTTCTCTCCCCGTTTTTCCACCCGCACGATCTCCCTCTGCAGCTCCTTGAGCCTGTTTTCGAGACGCATCCGGCGGAGGGATTTGATGCATTCCCCGGCGTCCAGCTCGGTCGATTCCTGCTGCTTTTCGAACAGGACCCGGGAGAGTTGGCTGGCTAAGGGGGCGCCAACAGCCTGCTGCATATCCTGGAACTGAAGCCCCTTGTCTTTTCTCAGGCTGTCCAGCAAGAAACGGAAGAGCGGCTCTCCTTTGAGCCCGGTGACGTCATCCTCTTTGAGGCAGGATGCGATCCACCTGCCGACAGTCCCGCCCTCGGCCAGGATCTGGAGAAGACGCTTCTCAGCCGGCAGGAACGGGTCTCCGTCCTCATCCTTTCGCACGGGTTTTTCCTGCTGGGCCATACCGCGGAGGAGCTTCTCATCCACGTTCAAGTCATTGCTCATCTGGCGGAGGTATTCGCTCTTGGTGACAGCATCGGGGATCTTGTCGATCTCCCGCATCAGTGCGGAAACCAGCCGGGACTTGTCCTCGGGCACGTCCAGCTTATAGGACCGTTTCATGGTAGAGATCAGGAATTCAAGCCCCGTCCGGCTTTTTTCGGAAAGCTTGAGGTAGCGCTCCGGACCGTATTTCCTGATGAAGAGGTCGGGGTCGCATTTTTCCGGAAGAACGAGAACCCGGGGCCTGATCCCGCTTTCAAAGCACAGCGAGACGGCCCGGCCGGCGGCAGCCAGCCCGGCTGTGTCTCCGTCGTAATTCAGGATGATCCGGGTTGCGAAACGCCGGACGATGTAAACCTGGTTCTGGGTGAGGGCCGTGCCCAAGGAGGCGGCGCAGTTTTTAATCCCCGCCTGGTAGAGCGAGGCGAAATCCATGTAGCCTTCGACCAGGATGATCTCGCCCTTCTGCCGCACGGCCTCCAGGCTGAGGTTCAGGCCATAGATCTCTTTTCCCTTGGAGTAGACCAGAGTTTCGGGCGAGTTGAGGTACTTTGGGTCGGCCTCGAAAATAGTTCGGCCGCCGAAGGCTAGAACCTTTCCTTTCTGGCTGAAAATGGGGAAGATGATCCGGCCACGGAAGCGGTCGTAGGAGCCTTTGCCCTTCTGGCCGGGGAGGGCCAGACCGGCCTTCTCCAAAAGCTCGTCCGGGACGTTTTTTCCCCGGAAATAGGACACCGTGGCGTCCCAGGCATTCTGGGCATAGCCGATCTTGAGCTCCTCGATGGTTTTTTCCGTGATGTCCCTTTTCTTGAGATAATCCAGGGCTTTTTCCCCCTCTTTGGTCCGGGCGAGATTATTACTGAAATGGACCAGGGCCATCTCGTTGATCTTGAGGATTCTCTCCTCGAGCTTCAGGACCTGGGGGGAAACGCGTGTTTGTTGGGGCAGCGGGACATGGTACTTCTCGGCCAGAAACTTAATGGCCTCGGGGAATGTGAAATTTTCCTTCTGCATAACCAGGGAGAAGACGTCCCCGCCCGCCCCGCAGCCGAAGCAGTGGAAGAGCTGTTTCGTCTCATCAACCGTGAAAGAAGGGGTCTTCTCGGAGTGAAAAGGGCAGAGCCCCACCTGCTTGCTGCCCCGCTTCTTCAAGGTCGTGTAGGAGGAAGCGAGCTCTACAATATTAGCCACCTGCCTGATTTGTTCGATGATTTCCATACTATAAGGCGTTCTAAAAAGGCAAAAAGCCTTTTAATCTAATATAGGGTCCAGGGCGTAAGTTGTCAAGGAAACGGGCCCAATAAGTTTGCTTTTCTCGGGGAAACGGCCTTTTTGAGCATTTGGGCGGAGTTCGCCCGGCGCTCAGAGATGGTTGATCAGGCTGGCCAGGTAGCCGGCACCGAAGCCGTTGTCGATATTGACCACGGCCACCCCGCCGGGGCAGGAGTTGAGCATGGCCAGCAGGGCGGCCAGTCCTTTGAAGCTGGCGCCGTAGCCGATGCTTGTGGGGACGGCAATAACCGGGACCGAGAAAAGACCGGCTACCACGCTGGGCAGAGCTCCTTCCATACCGGCCGCAACGATGATAACCCGGGCGGACTTGATCTTGTCGATCTCCCCGAAGAGCCGGTGCAGCCCGGCCACGCCGACATCAAAGATCCGTTCGAGATCATTTCCGAGCATTTCGCAGGTTACGGCCGCCTCTTCCGCGACAGGAATGTCCGACGTTCCGGCCGTCATGATGGCGATTTTTCCTTTCCCACGCTCCGGCTCCCGCTGCTTAAGGAAGGCTATCCGGGCCGGGGCGTTATAGCTTGTGCCCGGAAGCTTGTTCCGGATGCGCCGGTAAACCTCCGGCTCGAGCCGGGTGATGAGGAGGCTGTGACCCTTCTTGAGGATTTCCCGGCCGATCTTGACGATCTGGGCGTCAGTTTTCCCCAGGCCGTAAATGATTTCGGGGAAGCCCTTTCTCAGCTCCCGGTGGTGGTCGATCTTGACGAAGCCGAGGTCCTGGTAGGGATAGTCCTTGAGGGTCTGGAGGGCCGCTTGAGGCGTCATTTCTCCTTTCTGGACCTTGATCAAAATCTCTTCAATTTGGGATTTCATGGAAGCTATTTTAACACATCCGCCATCTGCCTGATAGAGAAGTTGCGATGTTCTCTCGAAGCCGTCCGGCTCTCGCGCGGCAGATTGGATTTTGCGATCATTGACAGAACAACCCCGGGTGATGTACTAAAGTGGAGTTGTGGTCGAACAAAAGACTTTAAAGAAAAAGGTTTCATTAGAGGGGATCGGCGTTCATTCCGGGAAGCATGTCCGTTTGACGCTCAAGCCGTCCTCGTCAGGCCGGATCGTGTTCCGGAGAACCGACTTGGCAGGCCGGGAGACGGGGATCGATCCCCGGGCCACGGAAGCGCGCAATTCCACGGCCGTCCTGGCCGACGGGTTCAGGATCCAGACCGTGGAGCATCTCATGGCCTCGCTCTTCTCCTTCGGCGTCGGCAGCCTTGATATTGAGCTCGACGCCGGAGAAATCCCGATCATGGACGGGAGCGCACTGCCTTTCGTCCGGGCGATCCGGGAAGTCGGGACGGAAGGCCTCGGCCGGATGGTGCCGCGCGCGCGAATCATCAAGCCGGTCGAGGTTCGGGAGCGCGATGCCGTTGTCAGACTGGAGCCGGGACCCGAGTTCCGGATCTCATACTCGATCAATTTCTCCCATCCGGCGATCGGGAAGCAGGATTTGGAGCTGGCCATGACACCGGAGATTTTCGCCTCGGAAGTCGCGCCCGCCCGGACGTTCGGCTTTCTCCGGGACGCCGAAGAGCTTCGGAAGAGGGGCCTGGCTCTCGGCAGCTCCCTGGACAATGCCATTGTGCTGGACGACGAAAAGGTGGTCAACCCGCCGCTCCGCTTTCCGGACGAGTTCGTCCGACACAAAATCCTGGACCTCATCGGGGATTATTCCATCTGGGGGCATCCCATTCTCGGCCGCATCCGGGCGGAGAAGGCCGGACACCGTCTTCACGGCAGGGCTCTTCAGTTTCTCCTCGACCATCCTGACGCCTGGGTATTAGAATAGCCATTCATTTTGACTCACGTTCCCCAGGAGTTACCCCATTTTTTTATTTATAATTTATGGAACTCCCTGAAGGACAACGAAATGCAGTAAAAATAAAGTGTCAGTCTGAGACTGGCGCCCGGGTGGCGCGGCCGGGCCTATAACACCCGAAGCTCATGGTGGCGGGTGGGTGG
>Ga0315288_10001137_pt1 | contig 34192 bp, 23 predicted proteins | sample YL17G11_20_MG_FD_203454 | JGI IMG/M metagenome (GOLD analysis project Ga0315288, IMG submission 203454) | Sediment microbial communities from Yellowstone Lake, YNP, Wyoming, USA - YL17G11_20 | ecosystem: Environmental > Aquatic > Freshwater > Lake > Sediment | place: USA: Wyoming | collected...
CGGGTTCGGGAGATCGCGTCCGTAAGTCGCAGACGCTCCGGGTCAAGAACGGGAAAAACATCCGCCTGCTCGCCGGCGAGCGAACCGGAAGCCGGATCGTGTTCCTCGCTTCCGACGCCTCGAGCGTTCCTGAAATCCTGACGGCGAGGATCCGCGGGAACGGTCTTGCCGGCGCGAAGGTGCTCGCCTCCATCAATAGAGGTCTCGAGAAAAGATCCCTCGCGAGAAGCGAAGTCATCCGCTGGAAAGGCGCTCTCGACGAAGAGGTCGAGGGCATTCTCTACTATCCGCTCGGGTACGAGGCGGGCAAGAGATACCCGCTCGTCACCGCGATACACGGGGGACCCGCGGGAGCGGACATGGACTATTTCACCGCGGACTGGGGGGACTACCCGCACATTCTCGCATCCAAAGGGGCGCTCGTTCTCAACGTGAACTATCACGGAAGCGGAAACTATGGGCTTCGTTGGGTCGAGTCGATCAAGGGGCACTACTACGAGTACGAGATCCCGGACATTCTCATGGGAATAGACGATCTCGTCGACCGCGGTCTCGCCGACCCCGAGCGGCTGGGCATCATGGGATGGAGCAACGGTTCGATCCTTGCCATCGAGGCCAGTTTGCGATCCGGCCGGTTCAAGGTGCTATGCGCCGGCGCCGGGGACATCAACTGGACGAGCGACTACGGGAACTGCGCCTTTGGGGCGGCCTTCGACAACGCGTACTTCGGCGGGCCTCCGTGGGAGGATCCCAAGACGTACGTCGAGAAGTCACCGTACTTCCGGATGCGCGAGATGAAAACGCCGACGCTCATCATGTTCGGATCGCGCGACACCTCGGTACCCACCGAGCAGGGGTGGCAGCATTTTCGCGCGATGCAGCAGATCGGCGCCGCTCCCGTCCGTTTTCTTCTCTTTCCCGACGAAGGGCACGGACTCCAGAAGCTCTCCCACCGCAAGCGCAAAATGGAAGAAGAGCTCGCCTGGTTCGACAAGCATCTTTTCGCCGTGCACGAGCCGTCGAACGAGGCGTTCGACCCTTCGTCGCCTCTGGCGATGGCGCTCGAGAAATCGAGTGTGTCGCGCGACGACGAACGCTACGGTCAAAAGGCTAACGACGTTCTCGTTCCGGAAGTCGTCGAATTCGAAAAGATGAAAGCGGGACGCTTCGAAGTGACCCGCGCCCAGTACAACGCGTTCGATCCCGCGTACGAATGTCCCGCGGGGACCGAGAACTACCCGGCGAACGGCGTGTCCTACGAGGACGCCACGCGTTACTGCGCGTGGTTGAGCGAGAAAACGGGACGTAAGTTCAGGCTCCCTACCGTCGAAGAGATGAAAAAGCTCGTCGACGCCGCGAAATCCAACCTCGAGAACGAGAACAACCTCGATCACTGGCTCGGGTATTCGCCGTCTCCCGACGAACGCGAGATGATCGCGAACAAGATCGAAGAACTGGAGAAAAGCCGGCTGCTCATCGAAGAGGTCGGATCGTTCCGGCCCGCCGGCGGCGTGAAAACGGCCGGTACCGGGTCGACAAATCCGGGCTCGCAAGCGGTCTACGACCTCGGCGGCAACGTAGCGGAGTGGGCGAGCGAGAAGGTAGGCGGGAAAGTGTTGGGGCTCTCGGCGGTGTCGCCTCGCGATCCGTCGATACCCTACGCGCCGCCCCGCCCGGCGTACGTCGGCCTCCGCGTCATCGTCGAGTGAACCTGGCGGGGGGCGTTGGGTCCTCGAGGGCCCTTCGCGGGAGCGAGCGAGGATCGCCCGCCGCGGGTCCTGTCGGCCCTCCGCCCACGGCCGTGCTCGCTAACGCTCCGCGCGGGCGTGGGCGCCCGTGGCCGCCACCCGCGCGAGCATGAGCGGGGCAATCAGCGTCACCCGCGGCGGGAAGCCGAGCGAAGTGGAGCGCTGGGCCCGTGACGGCCTTCTACCCACGCGGAGACTTCACGAGCCCGGCTGGTACCGCCGCCACCGCGATTCGAGCGACGGGTCTTTCAACGTGTTCATCAGGTACTCCACGAACTCGCTGGCGGTGGACCCGGTCGAGCGGCCCGTCATCACGACTTTTTTCTCGAAGCTCCCGCACACGTCGAGCGCCATTTCGAGACGCGACGCGCGGTCGTCGTACCCGATGTGCCGGAGCAGCATCGCCCCCGCCCTGATCATGCTCGAGGGATCGGCGTACGGGGCTCTGCCCTCCTCCACCATCCGCGGGGCCGAACCGTGGATCGCCTCGAACATCGCGTATTTCGTCCCGATGTTCGCGCTCCCCGCCGTCCCCACACCACCCTGGAACTCCGCCGCCTCGTCGGTGAGGATATCGCCGTATAGATTCGGGAGCACCATCACCTTGAATTCCCGCCGCCGCTTGGGGTCGACGAGCTTCGCCGTCATGATGTCGATGTACCAGTCATCGAACGCGATCTCGGGATACTCCTTGGCGATCGATTGCGCGATGCCCAGGAACTTCCCGTCGGTCGTCTTGATCACGTTCGCCTTGGTCACGGCCGTCACCCGGTCGATTTTGTTCTTGCGCGCGTACTCGAACGCCATGCGGATGATTCGCTCGGATCCCTGCGTCGTCGTCACCGTAAAGTCCACGGCGAGATCCTCCGTCACGTTGACCCCCGAGCTCCCGAGAACGTACGCGCCCTCGGTGTTCTCGCGGAAAAACACCCAGTCGATCCCTTCCCTCGGCACCTTGACCGGCCTCACGTTGGCGAAGAGATCGAGGTAGCGTCGGAGCGACACGTTGCACGACTCGATGTTCGGCCAGGGATCTCCTTTTCGCGGGGTCGTCGTCGGACCTTTGAGCAGGATGTGCTGGTTTTTTACTTCGGCGAGGACGTCGTCGGGAACCGACTGATTGTGCGCCGCCCGGTTCTCGATGGTAAGACCGTCGATGACGTTGAAAACCACTTTCTTCGACTCGATCTCTTTCTTCAGAAGAAACTCGAGAACGTTGAGGGAATGCTCGGCGATGTAGGGACCGATGCCGTCTCCGCCGAGGACGCCGACTCGAATCGAGTCGAGCTTGTCGTAGTCCACCCACTCATCCTGATGTTTCATGAGCTCGATCCTGTCGAGCTGTTCGCGAAGGATCTTTTCAAAGTGCGATTTTGCCTTTTCGAGGTCGGCGCTCATACGCTTCTCCTTCAACGGTATTCGATGATTTTACCGCCCGGACGCCGCGTTCGGCCGCACGGATGGTAGATGATAACACCACGCTTTTCAACGGATTTGTGCGCGCCGGGGGTCGACGGACAACCCGCGACACCGAGAGAGACCGCGATGGTCCGGTAGTGTCAACGGTCGCGCGAGTTCGGGCCAGGACGGGCGCGGTGTTCAAACGGACCGATATCGTGTATAGTGGATGGACCGCGTTTCCACGGAGGAGGAATCGTGATGACCGGGCGCGAAGCGATCCACAAGAGAACAATGGTCGAGGTGAAGGGTGTCGCCGTCGGCGGCGACGATTTCGTCGTCATCGCCGGCCCCTGCGCGGTCGAATCGCGCGACCAGATTCTCTCGACAGCCGACGCCGTACGCCGCTCCGGCGCCTGCATCCTCCGCGGTGGCGCGTTCAAACCGAGAACGTCGCCGTACAGTTTTCAGGGGTTGGGCGAAGAGGGGTTGAAGCTCATCGCGGAAGCGGGAGAAAAATCGGGACTACCCGTCATCACCGAAGTGACCTCCCCCGAGCTCGTCGATCTCGTGTGCCGCTACGCGGACATTCTCCAGGTCGGCGCGCGAAACATGCAGAACTACGCGCTTCTCGAAGCCGTGGGGAAGGTGCGAAAACCGGTGATGCTCAAACGGGGGATGATGTCCACGATCGAGGAACTTCTTCTCGCGGCGGAGTACATCCTTTCGAGCGGAAACACCGGTGTCATCCTCTGCGAGAGGGGGATCCGGTCCTTCGAGAAGGCGACGAGGTACACGCTCGACATATCGGCCGTGCCGGTGATCAAAAAACAGAGCGGGCTTCCCGTGATCGTCGATCCCAGCCACGGAACCGGCCACCGCGATTACGTCGCCTCCGTGGCGCTCGCCGCGGCCGCAGCCGGAGCCGACGGAATCATGGTCGAAGTCCACCCTTCGCCGGACAACGCGATAAGCGACGGGATACAGAGTCTTTCTTTCGCCGACTTCGCCGCTTTGATGGACCGGCTTCGGCCCGTCGTCTCGGCCGTCGGCCGGCGTATCGCTCCCGCGGGATCGCGGTAGCATTCCGGCGGGAAACCACCGCGTTTTGTTCGGTCCTTCCATGCTATGGATATCATTCTCCAACCGGCGCACACGATTCGCGGAGAGGTCCGGTTGCCCGGGGACAAGTCGATCGCCCACAGGGCGCTCATCCTCGGGGCGATCGCTCGCGGCGATCACACGATCGAGGGGCTGCCCGGCTCCGAGGACATCCGGAGCACCGTGTCATGCCTCGAGCGTCTCGGCGCGCGCATCGAGACGCGACCGGGCGGACTCGTGCGCGTGCGGCCGGGGACCTACCCATCCCGCGCGCCGCTTTTCGCGGGGAACTCGGGTACGACGGCGCGGCTTCTCGCCGGACTCGCCGCCGGGCGGCCGGCCGAGGTGACGATCGACGGCGACGATTCTCTGAGAAGACGGCCGATGGAACGGGTCGCCGATCCCTTGCGGCGGATGGGAGCGTCGATCACGACCGCCGCGGGCGGGACCCTGCCGATGACGGTTCGAGGAGGATCGCTTCGAGCCGTGACGTACCGCCCCACCGTGCCGAGCGCGCAGGTGAAAACAGCCGTCCTCATCGCGGGTCTCTTCGCGGATGGCGACACCATGGTGGAAGAGCCCCTCCCGACGCGGGACCATACCGAGAGGCTGCTTCGCGCGATGGGCGCCCCGATCCGCGCCGCCGAGGGCGTCGTCGCCCTGCGAGGACCCGTTGAGCTTCGCGGGGTGGGGGTGACAATCCCGGGGGACGTTTCTTCCGCCGCTTTTTTTGCGGCGGCCGCCGCCTGCCTGCCGGACTCGGAAGTCGTTCTTCGCGGCGTGGGCGTCAATCCCACACGGACGGGGTTTCTCGATACGCTCTCCCGGATGGGAGCGCGCATCGACAGGGAGAACGAGACGCGCCACCTCGAAGAACCCGCCGCGGACATCATCGCGCGGCACGCGGATCTCCGAGGGATATCCGTCTCCCCCGAAGAGGTTCCGGGGTTGATCGACGAGCTCCCGCTTCTTGCCGTCGTCGCGACACAGGCAGAGGGAGAAACGGTCCTTCGGGGCGCGCGCGAACTCCGCGTGAAGGAGTCCGACCGTATCGATGCGGTGGTGGCGAACCTCTCGCGTCTCGGAGCGAGAGTGGAGGCGCTCGACGACGGATTCGTGATCCGGGGCCCGTGCCGATTGAGGGGCGCGCGTGTCTTTTCTTTCGGCGACCACCGGATCGCGATGGCGATGGCCGTCGCGGCCCTTCTCGCCAAAGGAGAAACGGTGATCGAAGGAAGCGAGACCGCCGCGGTTTCCTATCCCGGTTTTTTCGACGATCTTCGGAAGTTGCTCGGCTGAACGGATGGTCTTACGGCCGTCCGGCCCACGTGAAAGAAAAAATGGCGGCTCCAGAAAGACCCAAACTATACGGACTCATCGGCCACCCTGTGCGGCATTCGCTTTCGCCCTTCATCATGAACCGGGCGATCGAAGAGTTCGGGATCGACGCCGAGTACGCGATCTTCGACACCCCGGACGATCGCTTCGACGAAGCGGCGCGCTCGCTTCGCGCGATGGGGATCGCGGGGGTCAACATCACCTACCCGTACAAAGAACGGATACTCGCCCACGCCGATCGCCGGAGCCCCGCCGTGGGGGTCATCGGGGCGGCAAACGCTGTCACCGTGCGTCCCGATTGCGTCGAGGCGGACAACACCGACGCGGAGGGCGCCGCGAGAGCCCTCGAAGTCATCGGTGGCGTCGCGCTCGCCGGGAAGAAAGCGTTGATCCTCGGCATGGGCGGATCGGGCCGGGCCGCCGCGTACGGGATTCTCGAGACGGGGGCCGCGCGGGTGGTATTTGCCGCGCGCGACCCCATGAAATCCGCTCTCGCGGTGGAAAGGCTTCGAAAGGCGTTTCCGAACGCGGTCGTCGAAGCGGTGCGCGTTCGCGGGGACGAGAATCGACTTGCCCGATCGATCGCAGAAGCGGAGATCATCATCAACGCGACTCCGGTGGGGATGTCGGGGACCGACGGGACCTCCTGCGCTTCAGGGGCCGCCGCCCTGATCGATGACTCCCTGATCGAAGAGAGGCATTTCTGTTTCGAGTTCGTCTACCACCCGCGCGTGACGCCTTTCCTCGAGGCAGCGGCGCGGCGGGGCGCGCGGTCGCTCGACGGGCTCTCCCTCCTCGTCGCCCAGGCGCGCTCGACGTTTCGATTGTGGACGGGGATGGAGTTTTCGCTCGAAACGATGTATGAAGAAGTCGTCGAATATGCGCGACACGCTTACGATGGAGAGTAAGACATGAGATTCCTCACGGCCGGCGACTCGCACGGCGCGAGGCTCATCGGGATCATCGAAGGATTTCCCGCGGGGCACCGCGTGTCGATCCGCGATATCGAACTCGATCTCGCCCGGAGGCGAAAGGGCTACGGGCGGAGCGCCCGGCAGAAGATAGAGAGGGATGAGGTCGAGGTTGTGAGCGGTCTCTGGCGCGGAAAAACCACCGGAGCGCCTCTTGCCCTGTCGATTCCGAACCTGGGTCTCAAAGTGTCGGGGAGGAGCGGCGGCGCGCTGGGGACGGTGCCCCGCCCCGGTCACGCGGACCTCGCCGGGTGCCTCAAGTACGATTTCGTCGAAGTCCCGCCCGTCGCCGAGCGCTCGAGCGCGCGATCCACCGCGATGCGAGTGGCGATCGGCTCGCTCGCAAAGAGCGTTCTTCGCACTTTCTCGATCGACGTCTTCGGCCACGTGATCTCGATCGGAGGAGTCGACGCGGCGCGCGCGGCCTGCTCGCTCGAACGGCTAAAGCGGGCGGCGGGCCGATCGCCGGTTTACACCGCCGATTCGACGGCCTCGCGCCGCATGATGGAGACGATTCGGCGCGTCAAGAAAGAGGGACACTCGCTTGGCGGCGCCGTCGAAGTGATCGCCTCGGGTGTCGTCCCCGGTCTTGGATCGTACGCGGAATGCGACAGGAGGCTCGACGCGCGTTTGGCCGGCGCGCTCATGAGCATACAGAGCGTGAAAGCCGTCGAGATCGGCGACGGGCTCGAGACGTTTAGACAAAGGGGGGCGGACGCGAACGATTCGATCCATGCCGACGGGGGAAAGATCGCGCGGCCGACGAACCACGCCGGGGGGATCGAGGGCGGGATATCGAACGGGGAGGACATCGTCGTCCGTCTTTACGCAAAGCCGATCCCGACATCTCTCGCCAGACTTCCGTCGATCGACATGAAGACGATCAAACCGACGACGAGCCCTTTTGTCCGCTCGGACACCTGCGTGATCCCCGCGCTTGCCGTGATCGCCGAGGCGGTAACCGCGTGGGAGATCCTCCGCGCGTTCATCGACAAGTTCGGCGGCGACAGCGTGACCGACATGAGATCGAGCTACTCGACGTACGTTTCGAGACTCCGGAAAAGAGGGGGCCGCTGATGCCCGACCGGCTCGAGTCCATCGGCGCCGCCTTCGAGCGTCCCGTGATCATCGTCACCGGCTTCATGGGGGCGGGGAAAACGACCGTGGGAAAGGCTCTTTCCGGGATGCTCGGTCTCGACTTCGTAGATACCGATACCGAAATCGCGGCCGCCGAGGGTCTTGCCGTTTCCGGGATTTTCGAACAACGAGGCGAAGCTCACTTCAGAAATCTGGAGAGGTCGTTTTGTTTTTCTCTTGAAAAGAGACGTGGCGTCGTGATCGCCACCGGGGGCGGGACGCTTCTCGATCAATCGGTCTTCAATTTGCTCGCCGGGATGGGCCGCGTCGTCCTTCTCGAGGCGGCGCCAGAGGTGCTCTCCGCGCGGATCGCCCGGAGTGGCGGACGAGCGCTTCTGGCGGCCGCGCGTGTCCCCGACGCGGGAGCATCGCTCGAGAACCGTGTCCGCGCCCTTCTCGATACGCGGTCCCACGTGTACAACCGGATCCCGTTTCGCGTCGACACCTCGTGTATCGACCCCTCCGAGACGGCGGAGAAGATCGCTGCTTCTCTCGATCTTCCCTGTCATTCGATGGAGTTGAGCCTGATCCCCGGCGCGCCCCCCCCTTCGGAGAAAAACTCGGAAACCCCGCTCCGCGGGCGGTCCGGCATGGCCCACATCGACATCGGAAGGGGATCTCTTTTCAAACTCGGAGCGCGGTTGCGGGAATTCGGCATCGGCTCGAAGGTGTTTTTTCTCACGACGCCGACGATAGAAGATCTCTTTCTTCCCCGTCTTGCCGCCTCGCTCGCGCGCGAGGAAATACCGTATTCCGTGGTGACGATCGATGACGGCGACTCGCGAAAGAATCTCGCGCAAGCCGAAGAGATCGTCGACAAGCTCATCGCGGAAGGGGCCCGGCGGGACGCGACGTTCGTCCCCGTCGGCGGCGGCGTAACCGGGGATATCGGCGGTTTCGTCGCGTCGATCTTCATGCGGGGCGTCCCTCTCGTTCACGTCCCGACCACGCTTCTCGCACAGGTCGACTCGAGCGTCGGCGGGAAAGTCGGCGTGAACCACAGGCTCTCGAAGAATCTCATGGGGAGCTTCTACCAACCGCACGCCGTCCTCATCGATCCATGCGCGCTCGACACTCTCCCTCTCGGGGAGATCGCAAACGGGATGGCGGAAGTGGTGAAATCGGCGCTCATCGGATCGGCGCCGTTTTTCGATTATCTCGAGAGTCACACGCGCGACCGGCCGGAGATCCGGCTCCGCGACATCGGTTTCCTCGAGACCTGTGTACTCGAAAGCACGAAGATCAAGGCGCGGATCGTGACCGCGGACCCATTCGAGAGAGATCTCCGGCGGACCCTCAACCTCGGACACACCGTCGGCCACGCGATCGAAGCGTCCGCGAGCTACAGGGGGATGAAACACGGCGAGGCGGTATCGGTGGGAATGATGTCCGCGCTCCGGATCGCTCGGGCCCGCGGCTTCGTCGACGAGCAGCTGGTGAACCGGACGAAGGCGATTCTGGAGTGGTGCGGGCTCCCCGTCCGGCTCGAACGCTTTGATATGGAGAGCGTGCACGAGAGCATCCGGGTGGACAAGAAGATCAGGAAAGGCAGAATCCACTACGTGCTCCCCACGGGTCTGGGGAGCGCCGTTGTCGTCAACGATGTCTCCGAGGAGGAGATCATAGACACACTCGAGAAAGGAGCGTCGTGAAGATCCTCGTTTTGCACGGCCCGAACCTCAACCTTCTCGGTACTCGAGACCCCGGGGTCTACGGGAACCTCACACTAAAGGAGATCGACTCGCGGATCCGCTCGCACGCCAAGAAGCGGGGCGCCGCGGTGGTCATTCATCAGTCCAACGCGGAAGGCGGTATCATCGACGCGATCCACCGCGCGGGGAGAAAAGGATCCGTCAAAGCGTGCGATGCGATCGTGATCAACCCGGGCGCCTATGCGCACTACAGCACAGCGATCCGTGACGCGATCCAGGCAGTCGGCCTTCCCGCCGTGGAGGTACACCTGAGCAACATATACGCCCGCGAGGATTTTAGACACCGGTCGGTCGTCGCGCCGGTGTGCCGCGGACAAATCGTCGGACTCGGGCACACGGGCTACCTCTTCGCCATCGATGCGGCGATATCGCTCGTGAAGGGCGAATAAAGAAGACCGGGCCAGCGGCCGCGCCCCGCGTCCGCGCGGCCCTGCCCTGCGTCACTGGATCTTGCGGATGTAGTGGGAGAACCAGGCGTCTCCGTCTCTGCCGTCGATCGCCTGCGCGACGAGGAGGACGTTTTTAGCGGTGTTGGTCCATGCCTGGAAATTCCTCAGCGAGCCGCTGTCCGTCGCGACGACTTTGAGGATCTGTCCGACGACCATCCGTGCGATTTCTTCCCGGGACTTCACCACGGGCAGCGGGCACTCAAGTCCCTTGAGGTCGAGAAAGCGATCGTACTTGAGGCTTTCCATAAATGCTGATCCGACCCGAAACGTTGCTCCAACCTCGGTCGCCGACCCGGCCGGAGTGCCGGGTTTGACATACGCATCAAGCGTCGCTCGGACAACTATAATAGGCCCGGCCGCGGTCCCGGTCAATCCCCGGCGCACTGGGCGGGCGCGATGATGAGGCCCTTGGTCCAGTCCGCGGCGTAGAGGAAACGCGCGTCCGCCGCCGCGCCCGTGGCAAGGCCTTCCCCTTTGAGAGTCCCCACGAAAACCGGATGCCCCGGGTCGCGGATATCCACGACGTGGATACCCGCCGCTTCCGCCGCCACGTAGGCCGTGTGGCCCGCCACGCGGATGAAGGAGGGGGCTCCCGGGGTATTGAGGCTCGAGAGGCGAACGGGGCCCGTCGGGTTGGAGATATCGACGACGTGGATCTCCCCGCCACCCGTCGCGATCAACGCGAGGCTACCCGTGATCGTGATCCCCCGCGACACACCCGTCAGCGGTAGCCACGCAACCAAGAGCGGCCCCCGCGACAACAAGACATCGACCACGGCGAGACCGGATGCTCCGTTGGCAACAAAAGCGTACCTACCCGAGAGGACGACATCGAACGCGAGATCGCCGGTCGACGCCTCTCCGACAAACTCCGGCGGGCTTACGCCCTCCACTCGGTACACGCTCACTCCGTTTAACAGGCGGGCAAGGACGAGAATGGTGTCTGATGCGGCGAGCCTTTCCGCATCCGCCGGCAACCCCTCGAGCGCGACGGGCGAAAACGGTTCCGCCACGTCGAGTCGGCCGATTTCGCCGCCCATCCCGCTCGCGACGTAAGCGACGCCGCCGGACACGGCGAGAAACTGCGGTTCTCCGAATGGAGAGACGCTTGTCGCGATGCGCGGCGCGCGAGGATCGAGCGCGTCGACGACTTGAATCCCCGCCGCGCCGTCGCAGACGTACAGGGCCTCGCCGACAAGGAAAACGCCTCTGGCGCGCCCCGGAGTCGCAAACGACGAGAGTATGGGCGGCGGTTCGGGATTGGTTGAGTCGAGAACGTGGACGCCCTCTGGACCGCAGGCAACGAAGACGTATCCGTCCGCCGACTCGATGCCGACGGCTTCACCCGGCGTCTGTACCCTCGCGAGAATCTCCATCGCCGATGGGTCCTTCGCCGACATCGCAACGACGCCGAGATAACGATCGGCCACGAAGAGATTCTCGCCGGATACCGTCACGTCCTGCGCGCCCCCCGGCGTCTTCAGACCGCCGGAGAGAACCGGAGCCGACGGCGTCCCGACGTCAACCACCTGGATTCCCTCCGCCCCCGAGGCCACATACACAAGATCTCCGGAGGCGTCTATCCCCTGCGCCTCACCCGACAACGGAAAAAGCGCAACGGGGTCGTACGTCGTCGGGGGATCGATCGGGATGACGCGGAGACCGAGCTCTGAGTCGCTCACGTAGGCGTGACCTTTGAGGAGCACCACGTCGTTCGCTCGCCCCGCGGTGTTGTCTCCGCCGGCGAAAACCGGCGCCGATGGATCGCCGATATCCACCACCCGGAGACCCACGTCATCCGTGACGTACACCATCGAGCCTCTCGCCGCTACCGACACGGCCTCTCCCGCCGCATCGATATTCCCCAACTCCACGAATATCTTCGGGCTTCCAACTCCGTATAAGCGAAGACCGCCCTCCCCATCGGCCACGCATAGAATCGTATCCGAGAACGCGATGTCGAGCGCGGATCCGGGCGTATCTACGGTCGCGACGATCGCGGGATCCGAGGGGTCGGAAACATCGATGACGTGGACCCCGGCCGTCCCGCCGGCGGCAAAGAGGAAATCGCCGTGGCGCGCCGTGCGCCGGGTCGATCCGGGTATAGCGACCCGGGATTCCACGTGGATGTAAGAGGCGAAATCGACGCACCCGGGCGCGGGTCTCGGGCGAACGCCGTCATCGTCGGAGCACGAGGCAACGAAGACGATACCCGCTGCAATCGCGACGGACAAACAACGTATTGCCGGAAAGCGGTTCATCATCGCATACATCAACACCGCGGGTCATTTCGGCCGGTAGGGCTTCACTTTCATCGATATCCGCGCGCCGAGCGTCGTGTAGTCGGATCCCGAGAGTCTTCCCAGGGGATCGAGTTTCTCGATGTTTATCCGGCCGTTTTCGTAGAGCTCGTCGACGACGTGGAAGAGAACGATCTCCCCGATGACGAGGGCCCCGCCTCCCGCCTCGGGCTCGCCGATGTGGACAACCTTATGGAGCTTGCACTCGAGGTTGATCAGCGATTCTTTAACGCGGGGCGGCGCAACCCGCTCGCTTGCAATCGGCGTCAATCCCGACACATCGAACTCGTCGACATCGCTCGGGTAGTCCGTGGCGGTCGTGTTCATCCGTTCGGCCATCGACGCGCTCACCACGTTTACGACGAACTCCCCGGTGGCCTCGATGTTCTCCAGCGTGTCCTTCCGCTCTCCGCCGGGATGTCTTCTTCCGGGACAAAAACAGAGAGTCGGCGGTTTGGAGGCGACGGCGGTGAAGTACGAGAAGGGCGCCAGATTGCGCACACCGGACGGCGAAACGGTTGACACAAGGGCGATGGGCCGGGGCACAATGCTTCCCACCATGAGCTTGTAACAATCCTGATACGACGAGTATTTGGGATCGATGATCATCGCAATCGGTCAAGCCGACCAGCTCAAGGGGTAATCGGGGTCGTCCGCTTCGAGGCTCGCTTTGGCCACCACGAGGGGCTTGAAAGTGTCCACCATGACGGCGAGCTCGCGGGTTTCCTTGGCGCCAAGCGACTTTTCGACGAGCCCGGGCTGAGGTCCGTGCGGGAGACCGGCCGGATGCAGGGTGATCGACCCCGGTTCAATCCCCTTGCGGCTCATGAACTCGCCCTCGACGTAGTAGAGCACCTCGTCGCTATCGACGTTGCTGTGCGAATAAGGGATCGGGACCGCGTGCTCGTGAAAATCGAACGGGCGGGGGACAAAAGAACAGATAACGAAACCCGGTCCGTCGAAGGTCAGATGGGCCGGCGGCGGGAGGTGGACTTTTCCCACTTTCGGCATGTAGTCGGCGATGTTGAAGATCCACGGGTAATAGAAGCCGTCCCACCCCACCACGTCGAAGGGGTGATGGGCGAGCACGTACCGCTGGAGACCCTCCCGCAGTTTCACGACAACGGAAAACTCCCCCTTTTCATCGATCGCCGGCCGAAAATCGGGAACGCGGAAGTCCCTCTCGCAGTAGGGAGCGTGTTCGAGCAGCTGCCCGTGTTCGCTTCTGTAATGCTCCGGGATCCGAACCGGTCCCCGGGATTCCACGACGAAGAGCCGCACGTCACCCGCCTCGAGCGCAACCCGGTACGTGACGCCTCGGGGAATGACGATGTAGTCGCCCTCGCCGAATACGAGCCGGCCGTACATGGTTTCCATCTCGCCGCGGCCCTTGTGGACGTATATCGTCTCGTCGGCGTGGGCGTTCCGGTAAAAGTACTCCAGCCCCGCGCGCGGGGCCGCAGTGTAAAGGGCGAGGTCGTCGTTGAACGCGATCGCGACCCGTCCGGTCACCCAGTCACCGTTTTTCCCAAGGCGAAACGTCTTGAAATGATGATGGCGGTGGGGTTTTTCGCCGGCTCTCTCGTTTCGAACGGGATCGAACGGGCCCACTTGCTTGACCGCAGTCGGCAGATGGATGTGATACAAATTGGAGTAGACGTCGGAGAAACCCTCGCGGCTCACGAGCTCCTCGTAATAGAGTTCTCCCTTCGCGCTCTTGTGCTGGATGTGTCTCTTCGGCGGGACACTCCCCCGCTGGACGTAAAACGCCATTCGTAGTCTCCTACAGATTTCCCCGGCGCGCTTGCTCGCGCTCGATCGATTCGAACAGAGCCTTGAAGTTTCCCTTGCCGAAGCTCCTCGCGCCTTTTCGCTGGATCGCTTCGAAAAACAGCGTCGGACGGTCCTGCACCGGCCTGGTAAAAATCTGGAGCAGGTAGCCGTCGTCGTCCCTGTCGACGAGGATGCCGAGGTCGACGAGGATGTCGATGTCCTCGTCGATCTTGCCGACACGTTTCTCGAGCGTATCGTAGTACGCCTGTGGTGTGGGGAGGAAATCCACGCCATTCTCTCTTAGTTTCCCCACGGTCGAGATGATGTCACCGGTGAGAAGAGCGACGTGTTGGACCCCGGGACCCGAATAGTAGTCCACGTATTCCTGGATCTGCGACTTCCGCTTCCCCCGGGCGGGTTCGTTGATGGGCATTTTGATGATCTCGCGGTCGTCGGCCACGACGATGGACCGAAGCGATGAGTATTCGGTGTGTATATCGTCATCGTCGACCGTCCACAGCCGGTGGAAGCCGAACACCTCCTGGTACCAGTTCGCCACGGGCTCCATCCGCCCTTCCGGCTGGTTGCCGACGATGTGGTCCACGATCTCCAGACCCGCCGGCTCCGCCGGTCCCAGGGGCTCCGCCTTTTCGAAGCCGGGGAGGAAGACGCCGTCATAGCGCGTCCTCTCCACGAACGTATGGATCGTGTCCCCGTAGGTTCGTATCGCCGCCGTCACCACCTCGCCGTCGTTGTCGGAGAGCACGCGCGGTTCCGCCGCGCAGACCGCTCCCCGTCGCGTTGCGTGCTCCCACGCCGCCCTCGCGTCGTCGACGGTGAAGGCGATGTCCCGCACACCGTCTCCGTGGAGGCGGAGGTGCTCGTTCAAGTCCGACCCGGGGAGAAGAGGGCTCGTGAGAACGAAGGTCACCTTGTTCTGTCTCATCGCGTAGCTCGCCGAGTCCCTCTCCCCTGTTTCGAGCCCCTTGTACGCGACAAGATCGAATCCGAGACGGCACTGGTAGTACTGCGCCGCCTGCTTTGCGTTACCGACGGTGTAGCCGACGTGATCGAAACCGAGCAGTTGGAAGGGAAGTTTCATGGATCAACGCGCTCCGTTTCTTCGAAGCCCCCTCTAACCGGATGCCGAAAAGGGGTCTCGCGTCGAATTTCCGGGAAACCCGGCACGAACCCCCCCTTCCCTTGTAATCCTGCACACGTACGGTATCGAATTTCGCCGGACAAATCAACCGCTCACGACGCGAAATCCGACATCCGGACGGCGAGGCGCTTCGCCCCCCAATCGCCGGGCCGGGGATCGAAGACCCCGCTGCAAGGAGTCCCGCACCGGGAGCACGCGCCTTGCTCGGTGAGGTTCCACGCCGTCATCAGGTACCAGTCCCGTCCGATGAGCCGTTCGCCGCAGTTGTGGCAGTACGTACTCCCGCCCCGCTCGTCGTGGACGTTTCCCGTGTACACGTATCGGAGGCCGTTGCCCATCGCGATCTCGCGGACCCGGGAGAGCGTGGAAGGCGGCGTGGACGCTTTGTTCAACATTCGCCAATCCGGATGGAAGGCGCTGAAATGGAGCGGAACACCGGGACCGAGGTTGGCGCATATCCAGCTCGTCATCGCGTCGATTTCCTCGTCGGAGTCGTTCTCCCCGGGTATGATCAGAGTGGTGATCTCGAGCCAGACGTCTGTTGTTTTCTTGATGTAGACGAGCGTGTCGAGCACCGTCTGTAGTCCGCCCGCGCAGAGATCTCTGTAGAAGCGTTCGGTGAAGGCCTTGAGGTCGACATTGGCGGCGTCCATGTGAGCGAAAAATTCTTTTCGCGGTTCTTCGCAAATGTACCCCGCGGTTACCGCCACGGTTTTTACGCCGAGCTCGCGGCACTCCTTCGCCACATCCACCGCGTATTCGAGGAAAATCACAGGGTCGTTGTAGGTAAAGGCGACGCTCCGGCAACCCATCGACTTCGCCGCGCGGGCGATCTGAGCGGGAGACGCCTCGTCGGCAAGCGTGTCGGTCTCGCGGGACTTGCTGATGTCCCAGTTCTGGCAAAACTTGCAGGCGAGGTTGCACCCCGCGGTGCCAAAGGAGAGAATCGACGTCCCCGGGTAAAAGTGATCGAGCGGTTTCTTTTCGATCGGATCGATGCAGAACCCGCTCGAACGCCCGTACGTCGTTAGGACAATCTCATCGCGTTCGCGGGCGCGGACGAAGCACATCCCTCTCTGGCCGTCGTGAAGCTTGCAGAACCTCGGACAAAGATCGCACTGGACGCGGCCATCGTCGAGCCGGTGCCAGTATCTCGCGGGGAAGGACGGGTAGATATCTTTCACCATCGCCAGCGCCAACCTGGAGGTTGAAAACCGTTGTCCCTCTCAATATAGCTGCGTTCACCGGGGAATTCAACCTGGGACCTATCTTCCAGTGCGTGAGGACATTACGAAGATCACTATGTCCCCTTGGTCCGATGCGTGGCAGCGGCCCGCGGGCGGATCACGGGAGGACGAGGATGACGCCTTCGTTGTTCCGAAGGGAAATGCTGGTGACGATCTCGACGCTTGCCGTCCCGTCGGCGCGGAGGATTCTATAGGGCTGGTCGAGCGGGTGAACCGTCACCGACTGGTCATCCACCACCGAGCCAATCGGGAGCATCTTGACGAGAACGAGCGCATTCGTGAACTTTCGGGCGAACACGTGGAACGTGCGCGACGGGTCGTATGGATCGGGACCCGTGGCGAATTCGTAGTGTTCGGTGGTGCCCGGATTCCCCTCGAAGTCGACGAACCCGTCGGGAACATGGTCCGGCCGGCCGACGTCGTAGCTCACCGCAGGGTTCCACTGCCATTGGGAGACATGCACCTGGTATATGTGGTTGTCGCACGATTCGTACTCGTAAAACGTGTTTGGATTGTGGACGAGGTAATAGAGCGCTAGTGTAAACAATCTACCTCGATCGGAGCCCACGGGAGCGGTCTCAAGATCGCGGGCGCCGAGGACGCGCCGGCCACCCGCGCGCGTTTGGCGGACGATGCTCGCTATCGACTCTTCGTAGTCCTTTTCGTAAGACACCGCCCGCGCCGAGCCTCTCGTCGGATAACTGTTCCCTCGATACATAATCCACACCTCCCCCCACGCCCAGTCGACCGTGTCGAGAACACCCTGTGAAAGCGGGTCCGACGAGTCTAGAAAGAAAACGTGCCCGTAGTTCGGCATGATATCGACGGCGCGGGGTAGACGCCCATCCAGCCCCTCGATGAGATCCGAGTAGAACGTGACGAAGCCAAGGGCATATGGATGATTGTCGTCGAGCGGGATCCCGTAGAACTCGTCGGTCTTGTCGATCAAACCGTCGTTGAAGACGGGGTAGTACACACCGAGGTCGACCATGATTCCGTCAACCGGTCCGGTCGCGTTGGCCACGCCGTAGAGCGACCCGTCGGCGAGAGCCGCCATCTGGTCGATGAGAAACCGGCGGTATCCCTCGTGGGTGATGTTGGCCATCTGCCATGGGACGTTTATCTGTTTGGGCAGGCCGACGGCTCGAGACTGCGAACGTTCCGTTGCCGACGCCGGCGGGTCGTTCGGCTGGCGGTCGGGGTTCCATCCGGGAACGATCCCCGCGGGGAACCCGGGCACCAGCACCGTCGATACGTACTGGGGCACGGCCGTGTCCTCGCCGTAGTGGAGGAAGAAATCCTCCCGGTCGTATCCGTTGAGCGCCGCCCATTCCGTGGCGTCTTCGGGGTAAAAGTCGTATCGAAACAGCGTGTATTCAAAGAGCCGGGCGTTGGGGTTGGCGGCCCGGATACGATCGGCGTTCTCGAGGGTTCGACCGATGAGGAGATCGGCGTGCTGGGCCCGCCATTCGACCTCGCTATCTTCCACGTAGCTCCTAAATACCGCAGACGCGAGCTGTATGTGCGAATAGAGGGCTGGACGTATGGGGACACAACCAGATCCCTCGCACTCATCGCCCGAGGGACACTCGCTGTCCCGGCACACGCCGGGCGGGGGCGTGTGGGAGTCGTCCGGCGCGGTCGACGGAGCGCACGCCGGCGCCAAGAACAGAATCAGGCCGGCGACGAGTACTGCCCGGTGACACCATGCGGTGGCGATTCTCATCCCTTCCTCTCTTTGGGATCGTCCATCGTTCGTGTCGGTCAGGTTTGCCGCACTCTCCGGCAGCATAATCGGTGCCCGCGGTCGCGACGCACGCCGACCGCGGCTTCCGGGCCCAACGGCGAGCGATGACCGCCGGTCCGTCGGCCCTCGGAGGAACGTCGACGGGCTTACGACCACAACGGGCTTCTCCGTGGAACAACACGAAACAGCGCGACATTCCACGCGAGCGAGGGGCCGCCCGCGGCCGTATTCCACCGGTCGTGCACCCCGGGACGGCGCGGATCGTGATTGGTTTCTCAAAGAAAAGCGGCGCCGGGATGGGAATGAGCCCGGAGGAAAGAGAAATTCCCCGCCGCATCGTGCAGATCGACACGGGGCCCCGCCCTATCTCCGGTACGGGATCCCTTAGGGTTTGATCTCGACGGCAAAGCGTGGTAAAATCAATGTAGTGAGAATAGTCTGCGCTCGCCCCACTCCGGATTGGGCGTTCGAACGCGAGAGCCACCAACAACGGGAGTTTTGATTCGATGTCTCACGCTTTTCGTCACTTGTGTGCCGCCGCTGTGTTTTTGCTTCTGATGCGACCCACGCCCACACTCGCCGTGGATCCCGGTGCCGCTCCGGACCAGTTGGCCTTTCTCAACGGCCTGAGCCTCATCGCTTTGGACACGGAGGACATCAGTCAACTTCACCTTGCTCGCCGTCTGATCCAATCGTATGGCGGAACCGTGGCCATCATGTCCCCTCCGTCGACTCTCATCGGGTGGGTACCCCCCGACTCGAGAGAGGCACTTGTCGGCCAGGCCGGTATCCGGGAAATCTACTACACTGAAGTTCTCCCCGAAGAGGTCCGGACCCAGGGTGAAGGACCGGATCCCGCGGTCGAGTTTTTCAACGCGGCGGTGCGAGGTGAAATTGCGAGGGAACAACGCGACTTTGGGCAGAGCGTGTCACCCGAGGGGACGACCCCACCTCGCCAGTCAGACATCCGCGAACCGGAAGCCATAGATGAAAAGGCGTACCTCGAGAACCTCCGGTCGGCGGGTCTGGACGTGGAAGCCTTGACCAATCCCGCTTTGACCTCCAACGCAACGATGGGCAACAGCAATTACATGACGGGGACGGTGGCGCTCACCGTCTTTTTCGTCGAGAGCGACGGTAGCGGCGCGGACCCTGATGTTTACACTTGGACCCCCGAGGCGATGCAGCACTATCTCGACGGGGTATACACCGCGATGGCGTGGTGGGCACACAGGGCGGCTATGCACGGGGATTGTTGGGCGTCTTTTCTCATCAAATACTATTCCGGGGCCGACACCCGCTGCCAGCAGTGGGTCGAGCCGATTCTCCACGACACGTCGTACGAGTACACGTGGGTCAGCGCCATCATGGCGAAATTCGGGTACACCTCCGGTGGCGCCATCACGCGGGTGACTGCGTTCAATACGTGGCAAAGGTCGTACTATCAAACCAGCCGCTCGTATTCGGCGTTCGTCCCGTTCAACCCGCCACCCGCGGCGGCGATGTTCCCCGGTGGCGGGACGGCGTACGCGTACTGGTACGGTCCCTACACGGTTCTTCTCTTCCACGTGCAGGGCTGGACGACGGCCCAGGTCTTTGCGCACGAGAGCGGTCACATCTTCGGGGCGTGCGACGAGTATTCCGGCGGGTGTGGATCGTGGGATTGCAGCTCCGTATGCTCGAACGGTGCTCTGAACGGTAACTGCGAAGAGTGCAACCCAGAATCCAGAGATTGTATGATGAAGGCGAACTCGTTTTCGCTGTGCAGCTACACCCCGACTCAGGTCGGCTGGGGGGTCAACAACCCGTGTTCGCCTCCCGAGCCCCCTCTTCTGCCCGCGCCGACGCTCTCATCGATCACACCGCCGCATGGTTACCACGGCCTCGAGACAACGGTGACGGTAACCGGGACGAACTTATACGCCGGGGTCGAACTCGATCTGGGTCCGGACGTGTTCGTTCACACCTCCACGCTCGTGGGGCAGACGACGATCAACGCTCACGTGGAGATCATCAGATCGGCGCCGCCCGGGTCACGTGACGTCCGCGTGTTGAACAGGGACGGTCAGTACACAACGCTCACTGGGGCCTTCGAGGTTCGACCGACCACGCGCCACTACTACTCGTCGGCGGGTACGAATAGTTACCCGTACATCACCCCGGCGAGCGCGGCGACGTCGCTCCAGGAGGCGATCGAGGCGACCTACGACGGGGATTCGCTATTTGTGGGTTCGGGGACCTTTGACAATTTTTCGCTCGTCGTCCAGCGAGGGGTACTCCTCTACGGCGGTTGGAACGCCACGTTTACCGAGCGGAACCTTGCAACGGGCAAAACGGTTCTGAACTTGGCCGGCGACATCACATTTGTCAGTTCTGGAGGAGCCGCTGGACTCGACGGATTCCTTATTCAGAATGGAACAGGCGCTGCAGACGTGGTCCCGTTTCCCGGTTACTTCGGCGGGGCCGTGCGTCTTATTGGGGGGACCGCCGTTGTTGCCAATTGTGAGATCCGCTCCAATAGCGCCGGTGGTTCGATCAACTTCGGTCTTGGCGGTGGGATTTACACCGACGGCTGCATCGTGGACATAAGGGACAACTACATCCACGATAACATCGCGACCCAGGGTGGGGGCATTTGCCTGCGAGGTTGCACGGGGAGCCTGGCGAACAATTCGATTTCGAACAACTCGCTCAACACGTATCCACAGCTTCACGCGGGAGGGGGGATAGCGATCTTCGGATCGAACGGTATGACCCTCACCGGGAACTCCGTGATCGGCAACACCCAAGCCACGGAAGGCGGGGGGGTCTACGTTGAGAACGCAACCGCCGTGACGATGCTGGGGGGAACGATCGGTGCAAACGCCGCGTCGTTCCTGGGTGGCGGAATCGCGCTCAAGACCACGACCGCAGTCATCGACGGTATCAAATTCACTGGGAACACCTCGGGCACGGTCGGTGGAGCCCTCTCGTCCACGGAGACATCCGACGTCACCGTGAAGAATGCGTCTTTGCTCTCGAACACCGCGCTGTTCGCCGGTGGGCTTTACGCCTCCACCGGGAAACTTATCCTGCGTCACTCGCTCTTCGTCGAGAACAACGGATCGAGCTCCGGCGGCGCCATGGTGATTTCCGGGGTCGACGCCGGCGATGTCACCGGCAACACGCTCGACTCGAATACCTCCGCCGACACCGGCGGGATGCTCATCGGGTCTTCCGCCATCGGCGTGTACAACAACATCGTCGCGAATACAACCGGGACGGGTATCGCGGCAAGCGGCACTCCGACGTCCCTGAGCTACAACCTCGTGTGGAACAACAGTGGCGGAGATTACACCGGGTGCGCGCCGGGGGTAGGATCTCTCAGTGGCGACCCGCTTTTTGTCGATCCTCAGGCGAACGATTATCACCTCGGTCTTCACTCGCCGGCGATCGACGCGGGGATCCCGGGACCGCTCTTCCAAGATCCCGACGGGTCGCGCGGCGACATGGGGATGTACGGATCGCATGTCTTCGTCATGGATCATCCCGTGTACCCCAAGAATCTTCACGCATCCCTCGAGGGCGGTGATGCCCGTCTCACGTGGAATAGAAATCCCGAGCCGGACATCGAGAACTACGCAGTGTACGGCGACGTGAACGGAGATTTCGTTCCATCGATCTCCAATTTCATTACGCTCGTCGCCGCGACGGACTCGACGGTGGTTCTCGATCCGCCGGCGGACTCATTGTATTACCGGATTTCCACGATCGACACGGATGGTTACGCGGGCGGTTACTCGTATCCGGCGTTCTTCTCGACGGCCACCGGTGTCGATTACGGCCCGGCGCGCTATGTGTTCGCGCTCCATCAAAACGTGCCGAACCCGTTCAATCCGTCAACGAGGATCTCTTATGACCTCCCCGCTCGATCTCCCGTGACGCTTCGCGTCTACGATGTTGACGGACGGCTCGTCCGCAAGATGGTCGATGCGGTCCAGGGGCCGGGGGCGTTCTCGGCCGACTGGAACGGACAGAACGATCGGGGATACCCGGTCGCATCGGGCGTGTACTTCTATCGGCTCGATGCGGGGCCACGCATCGAGACGCGGAAGATGGTGTTTTTGAAATAGACGGATTGTTGATTCGGGCAAGGCAAAGGGCCCGGTCGTCGATTTCGATGGGAATTCGATGACCGGGCCTTGTCGTTGGATGGGCCGGACCGGCGCCTCGCATGGATCTAACCGGCGGCGGATTCGGCGGCCGGGTCTTCACTCTTCAGTCCGCCTGTAGACTTGCCGAAAAGTCCGGCTCACACGTGATTTCTCAACAGCAGCTCTTTCGGGTACGGGTTGAGATACACCTGCTGCCGAATCCACTCCGGCACAGGATGCCGGCCGAGGTGGTGTTTGAGGAGCGTGACGGGGACGATGAGAGGAACGATCCCCCTGCGGTAATCCTCGATCAGTCCAATGAGCTCCGTCTTGTCGCGCCCGTCGAGGAAGTCCTTCACGAAACCGAAGGCGTGCGTGAGAGCGTTTGCGTGCTTGCCCCTCGTCGCCCAGATCCCGAGGGTCTCCATGAAGAGCTTCGAGTACTCGGCGATGACGTCGCCGAACGGCTTACTGCCCGCCTCCGCAACGATGCGCCCCAGATCGCGCTGGCCGTCCGGGTGATGTGCCATGAGAGCGAGCTTGTTCCCCGTGTGAAAAGCGACGAGGTCCGCGGGAGTCGCTTCGCGCCTCAAAAGCGCTTTGAGGCGATGGTAGGCGAAGATCCGCTCGATGAAGTTCTCTCTTATGACGGGATCGCGAAGCCTCCCCTCTTCCTCTATAGGGAGAAGCGGAAAGGCCTTCGCGAGCTCGTCGGCGAAGATCCCGCGCGAGGCGCCCGAGGGGATCCCGTTCGCGTCGTAGAGCTTCACGCGGAACACGCCGCAGCTCGGCGAGTTCTTCTTCGCAATGAAGCCGTCGAGGTCGTTCTGATAGAGGGTCGCGAGGCGAAACTTCGCCCACTCGCGCATCCCTTCCGTAATGTCTCTTCGCGCTTGCGTTTGGACCAGACGGGGGTTCGCGGGATCGCCTTCGAGACGAAGCGTCTCTCGCGGGATGCCGAGACCGAACTCGACCTCGGGGCAAACGGTGACCCATCGGACGTAGCGCCCGATCGTCCCCAACAGAAGGTCGTCCCGCTTGTGAGCGCCGTTGAAACGTACTTCTGCGCCGTGGAGACAGGAACTGATCCCGAGCTTCAAAGCGAGCGCTTCGGGCGCGTGGGAAGAGTGCTGTGGGTGAGCACCAGGGTTCACGGGAATCCGACCGGTTGAGCGGGTGCGTTCAACGACGATTCGATCGGTGTTATTTTATCAGACGCGGCCTCGTCTATCTAGCGACTCCGCCCGTGGTCGTTCGCAGGATCGTTCCCCCTTGGCCGACCACCCACCCTCGGCTCGCGTCGATAAAGCACGTGCCGTAGAGATGCTCGTCCGTCCCGCTGGTCTGGGTGGCCCACGTGTTGCCCCCGTCGGTCGTGGCAATGATGGTACCCGTGACCCCGACCGCCCACCCGTTCAGCGCGTTGGCGAAGTTGATATCCGTGAGCTGCCAAACGACTCCGGTTTCCACGACGATCCACGTCGCTCCGCCGTCCGTCGTCTTGAGGACGACAGAGTTCTGCGAAGGCCGGCGGCCGATCACCCACCCCGTGTTGGCATCGACGAAGCACACGCCATCAAGCTCCGAGGCTGCCCAGACCACATCGTCCGATGCGGGCCCCCACAACTGGCCTCCGTTCGCGGTCGCGAGAACCGTTCCGTCCTGCCCCACGGCCCAACCCCTGCTTGCATCGACGAAACACACGTCGTAAAGCGTGAGCGTTGTTCCACTCGCCTGAGGTGTCCAGGTCCCGCCGCCGTCGCCGGTCGCGAGGATTTCGCCACCGCTACCGACGACCCAACCTCTGGTTGCGTCAACGAAGGAAATCGCAAAGAGCTCCGAATTCGTCGAGCTCGCCTGCGGCCGCCAGTTTTCCCCGCCGTCATTTGTGGCAAGTATCGTTCCCCCATCGCCGACCACCCATCCGCTGCTCGCGTTTACGAACAGCACGTCGGAGAGGGTGCTCTCGGTTCCGCTATTCTGAAGTGTCCAGGTCTCGCCACCGTCCGTTGTCGCCCGAATGACTCCAGGCCACCCGACGACCCAACCCGTGCTGGCGTCGACGAACGAAACGCCGTAGAGATCAGCGCCTTCCCAGTGGTGAAGCCGCTGCTCCGTCCAGGTACCGCCCCCGTCGGTCGTGGCGAAGACATTTCCGCCCGCCCCGACCAAGCCGGTGCGCTCGTCCGCGAAAGAAACGCTAAAGAGACGGTAGGCCCCCTCCAACACGGTCGGCGTCCACGTCTCGCCCCCGTCGCCTGTCGCCACGACGACCGGCTCCGGAGAGCCCGCCGTCGTGGGGCCCACCGCCCACCCGGTTCGTGCGTCCACGAAGAACATGTCCTCGATATTCCCCACAACCTCTGGCAAACCGTCGGACTGCTCCAGCCACCACGCACCGCCGTTCGTGGTCGCGAACACCACGGGAACAGGAACCGCTTCCCCGGATATCGGATCTTGTCCCCACTTCTGGCCCCCGATCCACCCCGTTTGACCGTCCGCGAAAAACACGCTCGACAGACTCACTCCTGTGAGATATCTCATCTGCGGCTCCCAGTGCTCGCCGCCATCCGATGTCGTCAGCACCAGGCCTCGCCAGTCCGGGTACCCGTACCCGCCGACAACCCAACCGTTGTTGGTATCGGCAAAGAAGACACCCCCGAACCCGCCGCTCACACCCGACGGTTGCGAAACCCAGACCGTCCCGCCGTCTTCCGTGTGGAGAATCGTCCCTTCCCAACTGACGATCCATCCCTGGTTCTCGTCCACGAAGAACACATCGGCGAGTGTATCGCGTATCCGGCTGTTCTGGAGCGCCCAGGTCTCGCCTCCGTCTGTGGTTGCGGCGATCGCGCCCCCGCTGCCTACGGCCCATCCGTGTTCGGAATCCACGAAGAAGACGTCGTAGAGCGTGTTCGCTGGCCCGGCCCTCCGGGGAGTCCAGGTAGCGCCGCCGTCGGTCGTCTTCGCGACGTTGCCTGATGACGAATACCCCACACCGACGGCCGTTTGGGGATCGATCGCACACACTCCGTAAACGGATGGGTTGAACTCATCGGCGGGTGGCGGGCCCAGCTTTTCCCAGCCGGGCGGCGGCGTGCCGTCGGGGCCCACGCCGCCATCGTCATCGCAGGAACACATGAACAGGGGAGCAAGAACGCAGGCGAGGATACCGATGACGCGAACCGCGAACGAATTCCGTGTCATGCCGCAGCCTCCGTGTGTGGACGAGAATATTCCTTTCGACCGCCAGCGCCGAGAGTTCGAGAAGGTGCATGGCTTGGGTTGTGCGTCCGACGTGGGGCTATTGGTATCATAATAGCCTGCCGGATACGTCGCAAGGCGGTTCATTTGGCGGGCCTTGTCCGGTTCTCGAACGACAATCCTGCCCTCCCGGGCAGTGGTCGGCCGCCGGGACCTTTCCCGCGTCGGATAGCCTCGCCCGCCTGTCAATTGTATGTATGCACGGACGCACGGCCGGGATCGCGAGCGCGAATTTCCACCCCTCGACGCTTTTTTCTTTTTTTGGTATCATCTGCCGACTTCGCACCAGCACATCAGCACTTGCACCGTTGCGTTCACAAGAACCGGCGGGCCGCAGCCCGCATGGACCAGGGAGGATAGAACCGTGATGCACTTTCCAAACTTGAAAACCGCAAACACTGGTGGGGCGCGCGTTGCGGCACGGCCGCTCGCCCGATGGGCTCTCGCGATCGTGGCTCTTATCATGACGGTCGCTCTTTTCGCGCCGTCGATGCTCCTTGCGCAGGACAAGGCGCCGGCGAAACCCACGGTTTCGCTGTACGGGTTTTTGCGGATCGACGGTGTATGGGACGATTCGAAGATGCAGAACCACCAGTACGCGATGTGGGTGCTGCCCGAAGACCCCGCCGTCGGTATCAGCGACAATAACTACCTGACGATTTACCCACGCGTGACGCGGTTCGGCTTGAACGTGGCGTCGTTTGAACTGGGCGAAAAGGTCACTGCGTCGGGCAAGATCGAGATCGACTTCCAGTCGGGCGGAACGGAATCCCGCGCGGGGCTTCGGATGCGGCACGCGTACTTCGAGCTCAAGTACGGCGACTTCGCGCTCCTCGGCGGACAAACATGGCAGCTTCTCTCTCCCTTGTATCCCGAAGTCCATACGGACGGCGTGTTGTGGAACGCGGGTAACCTCGGCGACCGGGCGCCCCAGCTCCGTTTGACCTACGCGCCCAAGGTGGGTAAAGGAAGCGTCGTCGCGGCGGCCGCGCTGGGAGCGACGGGAGCCGTCGATGCGCAGGACCTCGACAAGAACACTTATCTCGACGGCGCATCGTCGGCGGTGCCGAATGTGCAGGGACACCTCATGTTGGAACAAACGCTCTACGCCAACCGGCCGCTCAAGTTCGGCGTGTGGGGACACTACGCGCAGGAACAGACGGACAAGCCCTTTGTCGGCGAGACGAGATGGGATTCGTGGTCGGGAGGATTGGAGCTATCCCTCCCGCTAGTCGAGCGCGTATGGATCGAGGGCGAGTATTGGATGGGCTCGAACTTGAGCGACGTCCGCGGCGGCGCCGGACAGGGCATCAATCTTTTCACGGGCAAGGAAATCGACGCCAGAGGCGGCTGGATCGAGCTCGCGACGAAGCCGACCGATAAGACCCAGCTCTATCTCGGCTGGTCGGCGGATGATCCCGAGGATGAAGACTTGGTGTCGTACGATGAGGTGTTGGCGGCGAACGAGGGATTAGCGGCGGACAAGAAGCTCGATCCGGTTACTTACACGGGACGCACTCTCAACTGGGTTGGGTTCGTGAGCGCGCGGTACCGCGTGTGGCAGCCTTTCCAGGTCGCCGTCGAGTACTACCACTGGGTGACGGAGTACAAAGGTCTGGAAAGCGGGATCGACAACCGCATCGATATGCACTTCAGTTATTTCTTCTAGCCTTTGCGCGGGATCTGCGTCCGTCTCCGGCCCTGCGTCGGAACAAAGGGCCGTCAACGGACGCAGATCCCACACCGGCAGCCCGGGACCAAGAGTCGTCAACCTGCCCCGAACCCGCGCCACCCGCGCGATCTTGCCGGGTGCGGACGCAGAAACCGCGCAAACACAGCCCGTGGCAGCCAGCCGAGCGCTGGTGGGTCGGAAACTTACTCTCTTGCGCGGAATCTCGTCATTTTGTCGGACCCGTAGACCTTCTCGGCTTCGAGCTTGTTGTGTCTTTCGCACAGCAGACGGAGATTGTGGACGCTGTTCGTGCCGCCCCTTGCATACGGGACGACGTGGTCGATCTGCAAATGATGCGTCGCACCGCACCGGACACCGTTCGATCCGACGTAGGTACAACGATCTTTGTCCCGTTTGAAGACCGCGTCTCTCGTCGATGCCGGAATGTGCCGGGAGTACTCCTCAGCTCGCTCCGACCGCCCATCGCGCGAGGTCTTTTGCGGTCGGACGGTCTTGCCCTCCACAAATTTCGCCGAATTCTGCCCAGATTCGGCCTTCTCTCTGCGCTCCTCGCGTCTTTGTCTTCTTCTTTCCGGATCGTGGTCCTTCAAGAACTCGTCCAGCGCGGCTTCGAGTACCGCTTCGTAAGATGGTTTGCCGTCCTTGTTCGAGAGAAGCGCCTTGACCCTCTCGAACTTCTTCATGAACCGCTCGCTCGCGAGGAATTGTACCTGGAACTTCCTTTCGAGTCGGGGCGGGCCGCCGGCGGAATTGGGTGTTTTTTCACTCCCGCTGCGGGAGTAATCGCATCCGGACGTACGTTGAGTTGAGGTCTTTTCCCGCTCTTCTTCCAAGTTTGCCGCGAGCGTTGACGAACCCCGATGTTCCCCGGCAACTCGCACCGACGCCGACCCGGACGGCGGCAGACCCTGCGTATCGATCACCGGCGAGGCCGCGACCGCGACGCACACCGGTCTCGCCCGGTCCCGCAGCGCAACCGGCGGGCGATAATCCGCCACAATCGCCTCGACCTCTTTCTGAGACTTGTTCCGGATCCGGTTGAGGAGATCGTTGTTGTTCTCCCGCGTCAGTATCGAGGCGACCAGCGACACGGAGCTCAGATTGACCTCGTTCCTCTCCAAGAGGCCATACACCTCCGGATAGTCTCGGATGCACCGGGCGGAGTGGATCCGCCGACTCGCCGCCGAGCTCGAGTAGCCGAGGTGGCGTACACAGTACTCGAAGAGCGAGGGATACCCGAGACCGAGATGGAGCCTCCGGCGCTCGACCTCGTTCAACTGCACGAGGATCTCGAGGGTCGTGGCGCGTTCATGCGCGACGAGCGCTTTGACCCGCGCGAGAAGCTCGCGGTCCGAGAGAGCCGAGAGTGCGCTGGACCGACGAATGGAATTCGAGCGGGTGACGAGACCAGACGAGCTGGAAACACCGATGTGAGACATGGCGAACCTCCCGTTCAAGACGCTGCGAAATCGCTTTCGGACCGAATGACCCGATTCAAATCAGCGTGGGAGGATCGCTGTTGCCGAAATCATAGCATGCCCGAAAATGAGCCTCATAGCGCCCGCTAGAGACGCTCAAAATGGAGGGAGAAAAGAAAGAGGCGAGGATTATTTTCGACGCACGGAGATCGCATGCACGCGCGAGCACGGGGCGCTCAAGGAGCACAACGCCGCATACGGACGCCGCGAAGTCCTAATCCTGTCAACAACAAAAACGAAATTGGCCGCAACAATCTTCGAGCGGCCGCGCGAAAGGAGAACCGATGCGCGGGTAGCGCACGTGAACGGCGTGCACGCGGCACCGGGTGTCACTCGACGAGATGCATACTCTACGGCGAAAGCCGCACCGCGATCTCGCCCCCCAAACAAGCCGGCCTAGACAGCGACTCCGTCAACGACGACATTCCCCGGCTCGCCTTCCTCCCCGGCGATCTCGATCGAAGCGGGAACGAACTGCCGGATGACGTGCGCGCTCGTCATCAAATGCGATGTGACTCTCTCCACCGTCATCTCGGACCGTCCGGCGGCAAGCGACATAGGAAGCACGAGCTGATCGGCGAGATGCGCATCGACCGCCGCGCCCGTCTTGTGAAAAGCGAAGAGCTCTCTGCATACATCGAGCGCCACCCTTTCCGCTGGGAGACCCCTCTTGCCGAGGGCGCTGAACCCGGCGAGTGCCCCAGCGTACCGCGCCGTCAAGAAGACTCCGGCGCCGGTGCTCTTGCCGCCGACACGGAGCGAAGACACCTCGGAGTCGATTCCCTTCTCGCTCAGAACATCCTCGGCGCGCCGCGCCATCCGGTCAGCGATGTCTTTCGATAGATTGGCAACCACGGCGCGTCCGGTGACGTGGACGATCTCGCCCCGCTCGACGAGTTTGAGCGGCCGCAAAGACCGACCGGCTGCGACATCCGGCTCGCCGGCGGTGGAACGGAGGTCCCCGGTCGGGAGAACGCCGATCGTGGAATCGACGCCCGCGGCGGCACGCAAGCCCGCTCCCCGCCGTACCCCGGCGACCCGAACGGACACTTCCCCACCTCCCACCGGATAGAACCCCCACGCATCGAGCGCGCACCCCGCGTCGACACCCATCTTCGACAACGCGGGCAGGAACACATCGGCGAAATAATCGAACGGCGGGCTCCACGCGACGTGCGTTCCGCCCCGGAGTCTGATACCCACTGAGCGCCCCGCGAGGGCGAGGGGAAGAAGAATCGTCTGGAGAACGAGCGTCACCGATCCCGCGCTTCCGCGCCGGGCGGCCTCCGTCACGTCGAAGTCGTAGGAGCGCTCGTTCGCGCCGCGCTTCCCCGGCGAAAAAACAACCTCGGTCGAACCGATCTCCGCGCCGCGAACGTCAGCGCCGGCGATCGACGCCGCGGCGAGAACGCCCGTCAAGTGCTGCGGCGCAAGACCGGGGTTCTTGCGCCCCGCGCGAATCTTGTGGATGCGGGTCGCGCGGCCCGTGATCGTAGAGAGAACGAGGGCGGTTCGAAGAACCTGACCGCCCCCTTCACCGTACGAGCCTTCGATTTCGACGAGGGACTGCATTCTGAAGGCCGTCACGCCATGAGGGACTTGAGCGCGTTGTAGATTTCGCCCTCTAGATGGGTCGCTTTGCGGCTCTGGAGGTCGAGGATGACGAAGACGACCTCGGCGTCGGCGACCGGCTCGCCGGTGGAGGCAAGCGCGATCTCCTGTTTGAACACGCCGCTCTTTCCGCCGAGCTTTTCGAGACGGGTCTGGATGTCGAGAACGTCGTTGAGACGCGCCGTTTTCCTGTAATTGATCGTGATCTTCACTATGGTAAAGCCGAACCCGAGCTGGCGCCACTTTTCGAGGTCGATCTCGCTCTCGATGAGGGTCCACCGGGCGTCCTCGAGAAACTCGAGATACCGGGCGTTATTGACGTGCCCGTAGACGTCGAGATGAAACCCGCGGACCTTGATGCGGATATGGTTCTTCATGGCGTGGGAATTCGCGAAACGATACCAGCCCCGGGTGGCAGGCTCTTGCCGGGCCCGGCGCTCCACTTCGCTCGGCTTCCCGCCGCGGGTGGTGAACGTGGTCGGATTGCGCGGGCGGATGGCCGACAGGACCCGCGCGAGCGGGATCGTTGACCGCCACGCGCGGCGGGCGATCCTTGCTCGTTCCCGCGAAAGGGCCTGGCAAGAGCCTGCCACCCGGGGCCATTCGGCGAAGCCTACTTCTCCACCTGCCACACCGTGTCGATGATGGTCCCGTCCACCCACTTGACGACCGCGACCGGCTTTTCTTTATTGAGCCGCGGTTTCTCCGGCGCCCCGCCGAGGAGCTTCTCGACCTCGTCCTTGATCTCGCGGATCGGACGGATCGGGAGGTCGGAGTTCTTGACGGCGGCGAGGAGGTCTTTTCTCTTCGGGTTGATCGCGATCCCCCGCTCGGTGATGACGACATCGATGAGATCCCCCGGGCCGGTGACCGTCGTCACCTCGTCGATGATGACGGGGATCCGGTCGCGGAACGCCGGGAGCGCGAGGATCGAGCATTTCGCATCGAGACAGTTCTGCCATCCGCCGATCCCGTGGAGCAGGAGCCCATCCGAGTGCGTCACCACGTTCGCGTTGAAATGAACGTCCACCTCGGTCGCCCCGAGGATGGCTGCGTCCACGATGCTCGCGAAATTTCCCTTCCCGTGGTAGTTGTACGACGTGAAGGGCGAAGTCGCCACGTGCCGCGGGTTCTCCGCCATCGACCGCACGCCGGCGAGGTCGAAGGTTTGTCCGTCGAGGATGTAGTCGGTGAGCCCCTCATTGAGCATGTCGACGAGGAACTGCGTCGACCCCCCGCGGACGAAACGCGCCTTGACGCCCTTTTCGCGCATCATGATCTTTAGGTACTCGACGAACGCGAGCGCGATACCGCCCGCTCCCGCCTGGAAGGAGAATCCGTCGCGCATGATCCCCGCATCCCGCATGAAACGCGCGACGTACTCGGATATCAGCAGCCGGTCGGGGCTTTTGGTGATCTGCGTCGTACCCGACACGATCTTCGAGGGGTCGCCGATCGATTCGACCTCGACCACGTAGTCGACGTTATTGCCCTGGATGTGCCAGGGAACGCACGGGAAGGGGACGAGGTTATCGGTGACGATGATCACGTGATCCGCGTACATCGAATCGGCGAGCGCAAAATAGAGCGACCCGCACGCCGAGGGGCCGTGCGAGCCGTCGGCGTTCCCGAACGGGTCGGCGGTCGGGGCCGCGATCACGGCGATATCGACGTGGATGTCGCCGTCCTGCAACGCTTGCCAGCGGCCGCCGTGCGAGCGGAGCACACCGAGACCCTTCATTTTCCCGTAAGAGCAGTACCTCCCGAGAGGACCGTTCATGCTCCCCTCGATGTGATGGACGACCCCGCGGTCCATGAGATCGATCACCGGCTCCTGACACGGGAAGGAGGCGCTGGGGAACCACAGGAGGTCCTTCACCCCGAGCTCGGCTGCGGCCTGGAGGGCGGCGAGCGCCACCTTGTCGCCGTCGCGGAAGTGATGGTGGTTCGAGATCACCATTCCGTCGCGGAGCCCGCATTTCTTGAGCGCGGTCTTGAGATCCTTTACGCGTTTGTCGCCGTTCGCCGGGTAATCCCGGCAGGACCTCACCGGCGGTCCGTGTTTCACGCCCTTCGGCTTGTAGGCGCCGGCCCCCATGAATGGCACTTGCTCCTTGCCGTTTATGATTGTCGGGACTCTTCGTCCCACTTTGTTCTTTACGAATTCCGGTTTACCTCTCATCGTCTCCCTCCGCGATCATTTGTTCTTGGCGCCCGCGTCCTTCTGAACGGGAGCGGCGTTTTCTGGAATAAGACCCATTCGTTTCGCCATGGTGACGAGCCGCTGCGCGCGCAAAACAACCGGCGGGTCGATCATCCGCGACCCGAGGCTCACCACGCTCTTCCCCTGGGCGGACGCCTCGTCGAAAGCGGCGACGATCTTCATCGCCTTCTCGATTTCCAGCGGCGTCGGCGCGTACGACTCGTGTATGGGTCGTATCTGGCGGGGGTGGATGCACCCCATCCCCTCGAAGCCGATCGCCTTCGAACGCGTCGCCCACGCCTTGAGGCCCTCCATGTCGCCCACGTCGCCAAAGACCGAGTCGATCGCCTGGAGACCGGCGGCGCGGGCGGCGTTGACGATGCGAAGCCTTGCGTAGAGCGTCTCGTCGCCCTGTTTGGTTCTCGGCACGCCGAGATCGGCGGTGTAGTCCTCGAGACCGATGGTGAGCGCGACGACCGTGTCCGTCGTCGCGGCGATCTCGTAGGCGTTCTCGATACCCAGGGCCGATTCCAGGATCGGCATGATCCACACGGGCGTTTTGATCCCTTTCGCCTTCTGGATCTTTCTGATATGCGCATCCACCTCGCGGACCTGATCGGCCGTCTCCACCTTGGGGATCAGAATGAGGTCCGGCGACTCCGGAACGATCTCATCGAGGTCCGCGTAACCGAGCGGGAGCTGGTTTATACGGACCATCCGTTCCGCACCGAGAAAATCGATGCACCTGAGCGAATTGCGTACGAGGAACCGCGCGGCGTCCTTCTCATCCGGGTGGACCGAGTCCTCGAGGTCGAGAATCACGGCGTCTGGATGGTGGATCCCCGCGTTGACGGCGAACTTGGGTTCGTTCCCCGGGAGGTATAGACGCGACCGGCGGAGCCGGTCCCTCGCCGTCGGGCCCTTGCTTTTCACCAACCTCTCGGGAAGAGAGCGCCCCGAATAACCCGCGCGGCGGAGCGCCGTCTCGAGCCTCGCCGCGATGACGAAGGGGAGCCCGCCGGTGTCCTCCACCTCGACCCGTGCGTCTTTGACGCCGAACGCGCGAACCACCGACGACACCATATCCCGTATCGACGTACCGTAGAACGCGCTGACCTTGGACTTGATGTCGAGATCGAGCCCGCCGCTCTTCTTCGTTTCGATCGAGACGAAGAGGTCCGAGCGGATGTCCTTTCCCTTCCGGCCCGCACTCGCCTTGCCGGTGACAAACGGTTTTTTGGGCGCTGCCCTCTTTCTCGCGCTCGCGCCCTTCGCCGCGGGCCTCGCGTCAGCCGCCTTGCCCACACCCTTCGACTTAACCGCTTTAACCGCCTTTGTCTTGACCGTGCCCTGTGCCTTACCGCCCACCCACGACCGGCGCGCGGCCGGCCTGGCCTTGCCCGACGGTTTGGGCTTCTTTGCGGTTCCCGCCTTTTTCGCTCTGGCCATTTCTTCTCCCCTTTTCACGAACGAAGCCTTAGAGCTTCGCGATGATCGCATCGGTCATCTGCGTCGTACCCGCCGCCCCTTTGGCGATGACGTCCGGACCGCCGGTGAGCTTCATCATGTCGTAGGTGCGGACTTTCCCTTCCATCACCACGGCCGCGACGGCGCCGCGGATCCTCTTCGCCTTCTCCGTCTCGCCGATGTGGTCGAGAAGCATCGCCGCGGTGAGGACCATCGCGATGGGATTGACGATCGACGGTTGCAATCTCTCGTATTTCGGA
>Ga0315288_10001138_pt1 | contig 34192 bp, 13 predicted proteins | sample YL17G11_20_MG_FD_203454 | JGI IMG/M metagenome (GOLD analysis project Ga0315288, IMG submission 203454) | Sediment microbial communities from Yellowstone Lake, YNP, Wyoming, USA - YL17G11_20 | ecosystem: Environmental > Aquatic > Freshwater > Lake > Sediment | place: USA: Wyoming | collected...
ATCGACAGTACAGCCACATCCATCGTGACGGCCTTCCCGTCCTTCTTCCTATCGATGTCCACGGTCGTGCCGAAGGTCTGGCCTATGGTTGCTATTTCCTCGGGCTCGTGCGTCTCCTTCTCGATTATGAATATGGAAGTGAACCCAAGCTCCTTGAGCTTCGCGACCATGCTCTGGAGGAGCTTGAATGTCGGGTCGAGCCCGAAGATCGTCACGGCCGGTGTGATTATGTCAAGGATAGCCCGCTTCACGAGGTCGTCCTTGAGCCCCGTGCTTGCGTCTGTGACCGCGATCGCGAGGTTCGTGAGGCTCTTGGAGCTCCTGTGAACGAAGTCGTCCTCCTCAACGTCCTTTACCCTGGTGGTCTTGTAGGAATGCCAGTCCACCAGCCTCAGCTCACCCTTCTCGCCCCAGGCCCTGGCATCCAATCCCTTGCTTTCGCAGTCCTTGAGGAACATGTCCGGGGCCACGTTGCAGAGGGACAGGACCACCCCCTGCTGGGTAAAAACTGCTTCGCGGAGGAACTGCTCGATCAGTATGTCCTTCACGCTTCCTGCCGGCACCTGGAACAGCATGGCCTCGCCCCTCGGTATGCCACCGCCCAGAAGCGCGTCGAGGCCAGGGATGCCGGATGTGAGCCTGTCGTTGAAGGTTCCCTGGAGGAGGCGCTTCCTGAGGGCACTGGCCGCGGGGCCCTCGTCCTCGCCAAGGGTCCGATCGACGGCATCAACGGCATCGACCCTGTTGGCCTTGAGGTAATTGCCCCCGGATTTGGCCCTTATGATCACATCCAATAAACTGCCATAGGCCAGGGCTACGCTGTCCAGGGTCGCGGTCCCGTCGACCTCGAGGACCAGCCAGCCATTGCCGCCGAGCTCTATCTTCTTGAAGAGCTTCTCGCATTTCAGGATGCCCTTGAATACGGGCCCGAGGCTGTCCTTCTCTTCCTTGGACAAGCCGCCAAGTATGTGGTCGTTGATTATCTTGGCCATGAAGACGGTCGCTTTCGCGATGTCTGCGCTCTCATCGACCTTCTTGGGCAATGGGGCCGGCGTTGGAACCTCGGCCTCCACTGGCTTGGCAGGCTCGGGCAGTGGCGGGGCGACCGTGATCTTTGGGCTCTCGGGAGCTTCAACCTCTGGCTTCTTGACGGGCTTGGGCTTCGGTTTCTTACGCGTGACCGCCCAGGCTCCGGCACAGATACAGGCAATGATGGTGATGATCAGCGCGAGCATGATGACCATGAAGGCCTGGCCCTGCCAGAAGGAGCTCGTCTTGACGACATCCACATCGACGTTCCTTCGGTCGGACCCTCCTTTCGGGTCCGTAACGACGATTGTGAGGTTGCCTTTTCCTGAGGCCCCCTTGACGGCCTTGAGTATCAATGTGGTCCCTTCGATCCTTGCCGTGAACAGGTCCGAGGAATAGCCGGTAATGCTCCAGGTGAGGTTCGATGCCGTGTCGTCCTTGTCCGTGGCGTATTGTGCAAGTGCGACCTTGATCTCCTTGTCCGTTAGGCGCTGCGGCGGCGGTCCAGAGAGCACGGGCGGTGAGTTCGGGACCTTGGCATTGACGTGTATCGTGAATGTCCGATTGGTATGTGAGAACACATCGGACACGTTAACGACCACTGTGTAGTTACCCACTTGTCCCGGGGACCATACGATGATGCCTGTTTTTGGGTCAATGGCCATCCCAGAGGGGGCCTTCTCAAGGGAATAGGTCATGGTATCGTTGTCCGCGTCCGTGGCCTTGACCTGATAGTTGAATGCCGACCCCACGATCACGGTGCCCTCGGGGATGTCGTCAATGGCCGGGGGTTGGTTCCCGCCCTCTCTTTCGACAAGGACCGTGAAGGCCTGGTATACCTTGACCACCTTGTCGGAAACGGACAGGTTCACCTGGTTGGGCCCGAGCGCGCTCATGTTCGGGGTCCATGAGACCTTGCCATCCGACCCGATGGTCATCCCCTTAGGGGCCTTTTCAAGGGCATAGGTCAGCTTGTCCCCGTCGCCGTCCTTTGCGACCACAGAATATGTATAGGGCTTGCTAACGAACACCTGCGTCGGGGGTTTGCTCAGGATGACGGGCGGGTCGTTGACCGGGGTCACGGTGACCTCCGTCCGGTTCTCGAGCCAGAGCCCGTATGCGTCAGTGGCCCTGAAGACGACGGTGACCTTGCCTGTCCAGTTGCCAACGGTCGTGGCGAGGTCCACCGACCCGTTCCCGTGGACCGTTACCTGGAGGTTCGTGTCGTTCGGGTGCCCCATGAAGGTCATGGGGCCATCGTCTTGGAAATAACCGGTCAGGTTGATGGCGTTCAACGACCGCGTGTCCTCAGGGAATGCCAATGATGGGAGGGGGGCCTTGAGCGTCGGTGGCCGGTCCACCCGTAGGCTCACGGCGAATTCGTCCAGGCTTGGTGTCTGTGTGGCATTCCCGGCCGTGACCGTGGCCCTCAGCCTCATCTTTCCACTGGTCCCGAGCGATGAGAGGTTCCCGTCGCCGGGCACAGTGGTCCAGCTCACGCCCGAGTCCTTCGATGCCTCCCATGTGATCGAGCTGCCGGGCGTGGAGGTGTCCTCGGTGACGGTCAGGCCGGTCCATCCTACAACTGGAATGAAAGAGATGTCCTTGGTCTCGATCGTGCCCTTGGGAGAATATCTTGTGTAATTGGCCCCGACCCATGAGAGGGACGGGGACGTCTTCGAACCGGTGGCGCTCAGGACGGCCCTGAACTGGAGGTATCTGTCCGGAATGCTCGGGACCGGGGAGCCCGTCTTTACCGATAGGCCCGCCGACCATTGTGTCCAGTGAGATGCATCGGGGGATGTCCTCGAGTTCAGCGTCACGCTCGTGTTCACCGGTGTGACGGAGCTCCAGTTTATGAAGGCCCATGTAACGGCGGTCCCGGCGTCCAGAGGCTTGGAGACGAGGACCCCTGGCGACATCAGTGGGCCACCCACGGGGCCCAATGACACCGACGGCCATCTCCCAATCTCGAGCCTGACCGTCAGGTTGTCGAGGTATCCGTCCCCGCTCGAGATGCCGAAGCCCAGGTTACCGCTTCCGCCAAGCGAGGCGTCCGCGACATTTAGGTGCTCTGTCGTATCGAGGCCGCCCCGGATAGTGTTGTTCATGACGGACATCCAGACCAGGTAATCCTGGTTCTGGTTCGGGTTGATCCCCGGGCCTGTGACGAGGGGGCCGGTCCTCGCGCCGGCTACCCACTTGTACATGCCGGGGTTCGCCACTTGGAACGAATATCTCTCAACATAATAGTTCTGCACGCCGGTGTACCTTGCCACCATCTCGAAGTTCGTGTCCCTCTGGCCCTGCCGATAAAAGTTATAGACCCTCATGGAGGCCTCGATCCTCGCGTTCTTTGCCTGGATCGGAACAATGAGCGTGGCGCCGGGGTTGGGGCCACCAGCGACGACCTGGAGCCGGCCGTTTACAGCGTCGTGCGTCACGGGGGCGACCGCGCCGGTCTGGGAGAACAGACAGTTCTGGATGGAGTAACTTGCCCGAGTGTCCGTTGTGAAGTCGTCGTGATACAGGTATACATTCGAGAGGTTCTGTGGGGGGGCCAAGGCTGCTGGGTTCCCATAGTAAATGTAGTAGGTCGAGTTGGACCAGGCCCCAGACACAATGGTCGTGTTACCCTTGAACAGGATTGTCGACGAGATGTTGTTCGGGTCGATGACGGCCCGGTCTAGCTCCGTGTATTTCCCACCGGACTGGTTGACCAGCCGGAGGTCGGAGAGGTCGGCCTTTAATTTGCCAGCAGTGATGAGGGAAGCCGTGTCGAGCGTCAGGTTGTATGTGAAGTTCTGGGGCAGGGCCGTCCCGTCCCTGTTGAATATGTGGACTGGCCGCCGATAGGAATAGTTCGCGTTCCACCAGTCCGCCAAGGTCCCGATCTGGAGGGCCCCTCCGGAGGTGGTCAGGTTCGTGGGAGTTCCGGCAAGTAGATCCGCCGGGCCTTTGAGGTCGAGCCTGCCGCCGGTGGTCGTTAGGTATGCTTTTCCACCGGCAAGGGTCACGTTCTTTGTTGTGAGGTTCTCGGCCGTGGAAAGGTCCCAGGTGGCGACGGTGACCTCCCCGGTCCTGTTTATCGACGGGACCTCGCCGGATAGCGCAATCGGGATGAGCGCCGAGGAGATGAAAAGGAGAACGATGGATATCCCAATTGCTTTGGATGTCGTCAACCTGATCGCGCCTTCCTGTGCATAGGCTCTAAACGAACCTGTTCTATCTTGAGGATATACAATTATTCATTAAATGAGAGCATAGTTAAAAAGTTTTCTAGGTCAATAATTATATAATGATACTGGGGGCGGCGGGTATGAAACGCCTCGGCCCACGGCTCATTGGTGGCGCTTTCCTTGCTTGCGACACGGTTTTCCCGATGGATGGAAGCGATGCCCGCACGTCCGGCAGCGCCTTATACAGTGCAAGGTCGATTGCCGCACCTCGAAGGTGGCGCCGCACCGCGGGCACGGCAACCGGCCTATGACGACATCTCTTGGCTTCCCAAAGCCCTCCAATTCCGCAAGTAGCCGGGCGAAGTGCTCGCTCGGCGAACCGATCATTGTATCCTCGCTCTGGGTCCTGTTCATATATTAACCTCCAAATCCCGGTCATGCCTCATGATGTATACTTGGGATATGCTGGTATTTATACCCAATCGTGGGTCCAGTGAAACTACTCGGTCTCCGTCGAGGGAGGAGTGAAACTACTCCTCAGGCTGCTCTCATTCCCAAATGAACCGTGGAGGTCTTCCCGCCCCAAATAATAAACAGGTTTAATATCAGCAAGGCCATCCATGTTCGCAATGCCCACCAATAGGACGACAGCACCATCGAAGGAACCGCTCAATTCGAGCCCAACGACCGTCCTGAACGATATCAGTGGACTCATCGACAAGGGCGATTGGAAGCTGGCCCTCACAAAGCTCGATGCATTCCAGCAGGCCACCCCGAGGACCATCGAGACCAGGCCGGTCATAGCCATGGTCCACCTGCTTCGGGCAAGGGCCTTTCTGCACCTCGGAGAGATCACCAAGGCCTGGGCCGAAAGCGACAGGGCCATATCGCTGGCAAAGGAGGCCATGGAGCCGGCCATCGAGGCCGAGGCCCAGTGCGTCATTGCCAACATCCACTGGAAGAAGGGCGAGCTCGACAAGGCCCTGACCATCCTCGTTAAGGCCCTCGATAATGCTAAGAGGTCGAAGGACGAGAGGGTCCTGGGCATCGTGTCCCTCGAGACCGCCGCCGTCCATTCCAAGAAGAACGACTTCGACAGCGCGGAGCGCGAGTACCGCGATGCTATCCTGGCCCTGGAGAAGGTCGGGGACCAGCGGCAGTTGGCCCGGGCATACAACAACTTCGCCCATGTCTTTGTTTACCAGGGCCAGTGGCAGAAGGCCGAGGAGATGTTCCTGAAATGCAGGAGGCTTTCGGAGAAGGCGGGCTTCATGTCCATCGCCGCGTGGGCGGCCTTCAACAGGGCCGAGGCACTCTTCGAGCTGCTCAGGGTGGACGAGGCAAAGAAGGAGCTGGACTGGGCCATGCCGGTCCTCGAGAGGCTGGGGGACCTCCACGGCCAGGTCATCGCGAATGGCCTCTATTGCATCGTTTACGCCAAAGGTGGGAACTTCACAAAGGCCGAGGAGCACATCGGGAAGGCCGAAAGCCTTGCTGTGAAACTTGAGCTCTCGTCCCTGAAGGGCCGGTTATTGTTCCAGCGCGCCCTGCTGCACAAGTTCAAAGGGGAGAGGTCCAAGGCCGTGAAACTTTTCAAGGAGGCCAAGGAACTTTTCACGAAGCAGGGGAACCTCTCCGAGGTCACCAGGATCGATAAGGAACTGAAGGCACTCACCTGATTCAGCGAAGGGCCTCGTCCATGCTGCCGGCCCTATAACCTAAAAGGTCGATGGTGACGTACCTGAAGCCCAGCCGCCTCAGCCGTTCGGTCACTTTCTTTCTGAGCTTGGGGTCATGAAAACGCTTGAAGGCCTCGGACGGGACCTCTATCCTGGCGATATCCCCGTGATGCCGGACGCGGATATGCGTGAACCCTAGCCGCGTCAAGTATTTTTCAGCGTTCTCGATCTGGGCAAGCTTCTCGCGGGTTATCCTCTGACCGTAGGGTATCCTCGACGATAGGCACGCCGCTGCGGGCTTGTTGTGGACCGGCAGGCCCAGGGCCTTTGCCATCGCCCTGATCTCGGGCTTCGTGACCTTGAGCTCGATGAACGGGTGCCATATGCCGCCCTCGTCAGCTGCCCTGATGCCGGGCCTGTGCTCGCCCAGGTCCGAGAGGTTCGCGCCGTCGGCAATGGTGTTAAATCCCTTGGCCCTGGCCACCTTCCGGAGGAGCACCGTCAAGCCCTTCCGACAGTGATAGCATCGGTCCGCGGGGTTCCTGGCTATATGTTCATCCCCGAGCTCGTTCTGCTTTACAATAATCTGCCTGATGCCTATGAGCCGGGCCATGGCCCTGGCCTCCTTCAGCTCGGACCTCGGGAGCATGTCGGAATCTGCCGTCACGGCGACGGCCCTCTTGCCCAGGGCATCGAAAGCGAATTTGGCTAGCACCGTGCTGTCGACACCACCCGAAAAGGCCACGACAAGGCCGTCCTTCTGTAATAGAACCCGGACAATGGCCCGGATCTTCGCTTGGGTCCTCGACCGTCCTTTCATCGATGTCCAAATCCCCCGGAAATAGTTAAAGTTATCGACGATAGGAGAAGGTCGAGTGAAAGTGCAACCTACCACCCCCAGAAGTATTTATACCATCGAAGCCAAATCCACCATCCATGTCCTCGCAATACTCGTACGAACGGGAGCTCCGCGGCATCCTCGCCGCCTGGGATGAAGTTTTGGCGGCAGTGACCAAGGCCTTCGACGAATACACCAAGGCCCAGTATTACATGATAAAGAAGGCCCCGTTCCTGGTCATCAGGGCAGCGGGCTCCTTCGGCGAGGACCTTGTGGCCCTCCGGGGCGATGTCGGGTTCCCTATTGAGGTCAAGGCCTCCAAGCACCCGCTCTTCCACTTCAGCAACACCCAGCGGCTCAAGTTGCAGCAGGATGAATTCATAAGGATCTGCAAGACCACGGGGACGCTCCCGATCTACGCCTTCCGCCTCAAGAACGTCCGGGGCGGGGACCCGTGGCGAATCTTCACGATGGACATGGAGAACCTCAAGGGGATAAACAAGCTCATCTACGACAGGGTCCCGAAGCTCGGGCGGACCGCCAGCGGATACTTCAAGATGCCCTGGGAGGACGGTATGCCGCTGGGGAAGTTCATAGAATATCTTTGCAGATAGATATCGAAGATCCATAGTGAAAAATGATTTCTTTGAATTATGGCTTGGAATCTTATACAAGCGGGATTGAGGGATGAAGGGAGGTAGTAGGATGTATCGGTATCTCATTGTCATTGAAAAAGCGAATGGCAACTATTCTGCATATTCCCCAGACCTTCCGGGCTGCGTGGCTACCGGAAGGACCAAAAAGGTCGTCGAAAGAAGGATCCAAGAGGCCATAGAACTCCACATTCGCGGTCTTATCGAGGATGGCCAGTCGATCCCTCCGACCAACGCTGTTGCGGAATATGTCGCGATTTCAAAGAGGGTTTTAACATCCTCGACTGATTCAATATAGAATGCATTCACTGGCGTTTGAGCCTCGATAGTGCAGGGTCTTTTTATTATCAACGAGCCTAAAATAGAATTTCACTTCCAGTCTTCCGGAATGTCCTCTTCCGGTGCCGGCTTCGTGACCTTCTTTATCTTCAGTGTCCCCACCTGCGTCACCTCGGGTCCCGTCTTGGCCACGACCTTCTTCCTGACGACTTTCTTGGGGACCCCGCCCTTCGGGATATAGGGCGCCTTCGGCGGGAGCGTCGGCCCCAAGCCCCCGGCCCTCGCGACCCTGACCTTCGCCGGAGGTTGCAGCGGTTTGGACCACTTGGCCTGGAGGACGGCCAGGTAGTATCCGACGAAGAACATCGAGATTATGACGCCGAAAGCGAAGGCTATGTAGAGCTGGTTGGCCACGATGTTGTCTATCAGCGTCGGCGGCGGCTTGCCCACATGGAAGTAAAGCGCGATCCCGGCCTGGGCCCCGAGCTCGTCGGTGACCGTGAGCGTCAGTATGTGGTCCCCAGTCCCCATCCGGGCCAATGAGGACCCCTTCTTCTGGCCAGTGCTGAGATTGATGGCGCCCATTTCGTTGCACCTGCCGGTGAAAATCTCGCGGCCCTGGTCGAGGTCCCACTTGCAGTTCATGTCCTTCAGGGCCGAATCCGCGTCGTATATGAGCCCATTGACGGTGATCTCGTAGGTCCCACCATAGGGCAATGTGTAGTTACCGTAGCTGTCATCTAGCACTGCGGTTAGGACCCCGTTCTTGTTCTTCTCGACGCCCACGCCTTGTATCCTCGGTATCCTGTTCACATTATGGACCAGGATGTCCCATGAGCCGCCCTTGATAGTGACCTTGCCATCGCTGACCGTGACCTCGACGATGTATTCCTTCGTGTCCGCGCCGCCCGTGAAGAAGCCGTCCATGAAGTCCCCCTGGAAGGCCGTCCGGAATGTCTGCATGCTCATGTTCGACCCTTTGGACCAGATGTAGACATCACCCGTGTCCACATCCTGGACGGTCCAGTTGAAGAGCAGGTTATCGTCGTCTATGTCCATGGCCGTCACTGAAAAGACTATGGTCCTGGGCAGATCGTGTCCGCCGCCTGTGTTCGGGTCCGGGGGTTCGTCCATGTCGATGAGGTCCTTGGTCTCGGGCGTCTGGAAATAGACCTTGGGAAGGTCGTTGACAGGCCTCACGACGAGTTCCACCGTCGTCTCGGCCGTGCCGCCCCACATGTCGGAGGCCCGGAGGTGTATCGTTTCCTCGCCGCTCCAGTTGGACCACGGGGACATCTTGAACAGGTTTCCCTTGTTCTCGACGGTGATGTTGGCCCTGGCCCAGCCGTAATAGTAGAGCCGGTCAGAGGTTATGTAGTTCGAGTTGTCCACGTCGTAGTCCGTGAAATAGCTCTTGAAGTCCCGCGTAGTGGAGCTGTCCTCGTCTATGGTTATGCTGTCCTCGTTCTTCGAGAGCGCCTGTGGGACATGGTCCACGTGCATCACATGGACCACCATGCCGTCGCTGACCTTGGCGCCCGAGCGGTCCGTGGCAGTGAATACAAGACTGAAGTTCTGATTGGCCGGGAAATGCTTGTCCAGGGCCGTGTAGGTCACGTTGCCGGTCCCCAGGTCGATGTAGACCCACATGGTGCCGTTATTTTGAACGGTGTAGGTGAGGGACTCCTGCAGGTCGTAAGGCTTGCCCGTCAATGGGCTCTTCTGCATGTCCACGTCCGTAAAGACATCCTTGATGCTCCAGGCGGTGGTTATGTTCTCGCCCTCGTAGAGCCAGAGGTCCGTCATGATCGAGGGGTTGGCCGTCGGCGGATGGTTAACGTTCTTGACATTGAGCGTGAACGATATTGCCACGCTCTGGGCCGAACCCGGGCAGCTGTCCCAGACCGTTATCTTGACGGTGTATCCATCGGCCGCGTCGGTCTGCACCGGCGTGTATGTCAGGACCCCGAACTGGTCTATCTCGATGGCCAGCAGGATCGGCCCGCCGCCATAGGAGACATTGACGAAGTACACGAAGCCCGCCGAACCGCAGGCCCCGGGGTCCGTGTCCGTCACTGTGTAGTCCGAGAACTCCCAGGCCTCGCCGACGTACACGCTCACCTCGGAAGGAGGCGCCTTGACCAACTGGGGCGGCTTGTTCCAGTCGATGGGCGGCCCGTAGGTCGACCATACCAGGAACGTCTGGTCGTCGTAGCTTATGCCCCAGCCGGCGTCCCAATAGGTGCCTTGGTCGGCATACCATTTGTCGCTTTTGACGTTGTCCTTGCCGCTGGACTTGTGGCCCTTGTCGTCTGACCAGTTCCATGCGACGGTCCCCTGGCCTGTGACCCTGTAGGCCTCGGGGAAGGTGTCGTCCATCACGGTCTGCGAGGCCACCGCAACCACGGACCAGTTCACGGCGTATTCATAGATGTAGGTGCCCGTGTCGTTGAACTCGCCCTGGAGGTTCCCCGCGGAGGCCCAGTGTTCCCGGTAGCTTTCGGTCTCGATGCAATTCATGTCCCAACTGTCGCCTACGGCCATCGGGGACTTATCCCAGCCATGCTTCCATTCCTGGCACGGCTTGTCGACGGTGGTCGAGTGGTAACCGTCGATGGTGATGATGAAGTAGAAGTCGCCCTGGTACTCGGTCCATGAATAGATGTTCGTGAGGCTGCCGTCCCCGTTCAGGTCCGTGGCGAACAAAAGCTGGGAGCCCGTGTTGTTCTCCGTCTTGTTGTAGGTCCCCTGGTACACGATGTCCCCGGCATCGCAGCGGGCCTGGCCCGCGACGAGCTTCCGCATCATCCATGTGCCCGGCTCCGTGACGTTGTCCCACACGGTCTGGTTGATGTCGAAGGCCCCCTTGGCCTCGACCTGGTACTGGTCATCGATGGCCCTGCTGGTCGGATAGTTGCAAAGGACCGTGTCGACGGAAATGAGCGGGTTCTTGGGGTCCGGCACCTGGATCAGGACGATGGGATATGCGTTGAGGTTCTTATCGTCCGTGTGGTAGGACCATGCGTCGCCAACCGCCCAGGACGGGAGGGGGGCGCCGGCCCTGGCCGCGGGCGCAGCATGCGCGCCGGGCACCTGCAGCAATGCCGGTGTCCAGAACAGGAGCAGGACGAGAACGGCGATGACCGCCCGGGGCCGATTGTGAGAAACGGTCCTTATCTGAGCACCACCTTCAAGCCTTCTTGATCTTGCGCATCAGGTCGTCGAGATGGTGCGTCTCGGTGGACTCGGCGCTGGCCTCGGACTCGGACAGCTTGTCCAGGAGGTTTCCCTCGCGCTCGATGTTCGCCCTCACCTGCTCGTCGGTCACGAGCTCGCTGCCGGAGATGGTCCCAGAAAGGGTGTGGCCGAGCTCGGCCAAAAGCCCCGTGAGGTTCGCCAGATTCGGGCTGGCCACAGATACTTCGAGGGTCCTGGTGTCGCTCCGTGTAGAGACCTTGATGACGATCTCCTCGGCGGTCTGCTGGACGCGGCCGTAGAACCATCCTTCGACGATCTTCACCTTGCTTTCCTCGGAGGCAAGCTCGCGGACGAACTTGACGTCGTGGCCTTGGACCAGGTCCTTTGCCCTCTCGTAGGCCTTGTCTAGGGACATGCATTCCCCGACGGAGTAGATCTTGCTGTCCTTCTCCTTGAGGTCTTTCACGAGCCTCTTGAGCATGGCGATGTTCAGGGTCTGGGGCGTGTAGAAAAGCGGGCAGACGATGTCCACCGGCCTCCTCTTCATGTCGATATGCTCGAGCTTTCCCTTGTAATCCTTGTAGGTGAGCGTGCAGTCTACGGTGGACTCCTGACAGATGAGCGGGTCCAGGTAGTAGGCGACGGTCCTCTTCTCCTTGGGTTGGATGGGCCCAAGGACCACAATCGACCCGTGGGTCTCGACGGCGGGCTCGACCTTCTCGAGCCTCAAGACCTCCTTGTTATAGGTGAGCATGAGGTTGGCGTCCGTGAGGACCGTATCCGTCTCGTTGACCACGGCGACCTTGAGGCGCACGAACCCGCGGTAGAACTCCAGGCCGCTCTTGACCTTGACGATGGTCTCTTCGCGCTTCATCTTGACACGCTCGGCGAGCTCGAACATGGGGTCCAGGTATCCGGAGATCGCCTTGAAGTGCCGGTCCTGGCCGTCCCACTGCTCGATGATGCCCGCGTAGTCGCCCTCGACGCGCTCCATGGTCCTGCCCATCTCGTCGGAGAGCTGCGGGGGAGGGGTCCCCTCGACGATTACCGCCAGGAATATGTAATTGCCCTTTTCGATGACGACGGTGTTGTTGGACCAGCTGAAGGTCTTCAGTGCCGAATCCTCGCCCTTGAAAGAGTCCTGCACGAAGCTCCTGATGGCCACGAGCATGCTGCTGAGTATGTCCTCGTCCATCTCGGTGGTGCCCTTCCTGGTGACGTGGGCCAGCAGCCTTCCGTCGTTGTATATGAGGAATATCTCCCTTATATCGAAGAACTCGACCTCGCCGAGCTTGGGCGGCGATTCCTCCTTGGGTGCGTTTATCCAAAACCGCGTCATGACGTTGAAGGACTTCCTGGTGGTTACGGAGGTCCCTGTGAAGCCGACGTCCACGGGGAGGTCGCCGGACCCGTTGGGCTTCATGCCAATCTCGATCTCGACCGAGGTCCCGGCCTCGAGCTTGTGGAACTCGGGCAGGTTTATGACCTCGACGGGGCCGGTCATGCGCAGGCGGACCGTCAACGCATGGACCTTGCCCGTGTTCTTGACCCGGAGCTTTGTTCTGTTCCATATGGTGGGCTTGAGCGTCCCGGAGATTACCTCGACGTTGAACGCGGGCTCGCCCTTCTGGTACATCTCCTGGATCTGCAGGCGGATGGAGTTCGCCTTCTTGGCGGCGTCCACGAACTTACCCTCGGAGAGGTTCTCCTCGGCCTTGGCGTAGGTCTCGACCATCTCGGTCGTATCCCCGATCTGCTTGGCCTTCTGGAGCTCGTCGTTGGCATAGTACATGGCGTTCCAGGCCTCGGTGTAGGCCTGAAGCAGGCCCTGGGCCGCCTCGAGACCCTTCTGGGCGTGGGTCAGGGCGAAGCTGTGGAAGCCGGCCTTGTAGTCATCCTTGGCCTTGTCGAGGAACTCGCTCGGACAGGCGGGCTCGACACCGTACTCGCGAAGGTGCTTTATGGTCGCCTCGAGCTCCTTGATCTTCTTCCAGGCGTTCTCCTCGGACTCGGTGTAGATCTCATCGGGCATGCTGCTTCCCCCCCGCCCATTGGCCATTCTATGAAGATGAGGACCTAAAGGCAAGTTGTATGTAATGCAATCTATACACGTGATAATAAGGTTTCCTGAGTGGGGCTATAAGCCTGGAACGGCTATTCTGTCGATGCTTTATCTGCAAGGGCCATTCAACGCATGATTATTCTAACACTGTACAAATATCCTTAATTATAGTCCTGGCAATTATCGATGGGAGTTGTCTATATGGCAGGCATGCATTTTGGTCCTAAGGTCAATGCACTCGTCATCGCATCGTTGCTGGCATTCACCGGCCTGTTCGCCCTATTTGGCGGTGACCTGAACGTGGACGCCGCGCCCATACCGTCCACCATCAATAGCAATTGGACGGTCTCCACGGTCGTGGAATACGATGGCGGGAGCTGCGTCCTGACCGGGAACCTCACAATCCAGAGCGGGGGGAACCTGACCCTCCGGAACCTGACCTTGGCCCTGAACAACCAGATCGACGGGCAATACAAGATCACAGTCAACAGTGGCGGCACCCTCAACATCTACAACAGTACGATAAAGTCCAAAACGGACCACCGAACGAGCAAGCTGGACAGCCAAGGCACGCTTTTCGTCATAGGAAGCACGCTGCGGGACTTCGGGCCGAATAGCGGCTTCAATGGCATCCAATCAATGGCCGGGAAGGCGACCTTCAAGAAGACGACGATCACAAACAATTCAATCGGCTATCAGGCCATGTGGGTCAACCCCGTGATCGAGGATTGCGTCTTCATCAATATCAATTACAGGGGGTTCTACCTTTTTGAGGCGTCGGCCACATTGAAGAGGGTGCGATTCATCAATGCATCTGCGGGGATTGGCACGGGCGCACTCTACGCCTCGGCCAACACAAGGATATCCCTCCTCGATTCCGAGATCTCCAACACATCAGGGAATGCGTTCAGTCTTGATGATGGACGGGTGGAGATATACAATACGACATTCAAGAACAACACGAACGATTTCTACATTTGGAGGTCGTCCGTGGCCCATATCTTCATCAATGCTACGAACACGACATTCAAGAAGACCACCTGGTTTGGTTCGGGAGGGATGGCGCAGCTCACCGTCTATTGGTATGTCAACGTATCGTCATTCTGGGAGAGCGACCATGCGGCCATCCCCGGCGGTAACCTTGTGATAAAGGACAAGAACAACCTAAACCTACTTTCAGGACCTTTGGATGGCAATGGGAAGTTGAACCTTGTGCGCCTCAAGGAACGCGAGGAGACCACCGGGTCGAAGACTTCTTTCACGCCGCACACATTCAATCTCACGGGACAGAGAGGAATTATTAACCGCACTAACCAAACGGCTGTCAGCGTCACAAATAGCATGAATCTCCCCATCGGTTTGGACGATCTTCCACCGCAGCTGGCCATATCGTCACCGACGGAAGGAATCATGACGAACAAGACTAAAATCTCGGTCGAGGGCATCACTGAGCCTGGATGTCAGGTCTGGGTGGATGGCACCCTCGCCCAGGTTGATACGGGTGGTGCATTCGTTACAGATGTCACGCTCAGCGACGAGGGTAGCAATAGGATCTCTGTCAAGGCGAGGGACCCATCGGGTAACGAAAGGGAGGCATGGGTGAACGTGACACGTGACACGACACCTCCGAACCTGACATTGGACGGCCCGAAGAACGGTGACATCTTCAATGTGACATCGGTAAATGTATTCGGGACCGCCGAGATTGGGGCGAACCTCACAATAAATAACGAGGCCGCCGTGATCGCCAGCGACGGCAAGTTCAGCAAGACTTTTACCTTTGTCGAGGGGAATAACCAGATAAAGGTCGTGTGCACCGACGCCGTTGGTAACAGAGCCACGGTCTCGATATCAGTAAGGATAGACCGCAAACGGCCGTTGCTCCTAGTCGTTGATCCCATGGATGGATACAGGACGAACAAGACCTCCATTAATGTGTCCGGGCTCACTGAGCCCGGGTCGAACGTTACTATGAACTCGGTCGTTGTGCCCTTATTCGGAAGCAATTTCCAAGCTCCGGTGCTCTTGGACGAGGGGGACAACACCATCAACGTACGTTCCTGCGACAGGGCCGTCAACTGCAACGAAACGTCGGTCCATATCACAAGGGACACCGAGCCCCCGGTCCTCGAGGTGACTTACCCACCGGTCGACGGGGAGCTCTTGACGAACAAGGACGAGATCACCATCCAGGGCTATGTGGAGCCCGGGGCCAAGATGTGGATAAACAGGGACGAGGCGTCCTATTCAGGCAACTGGACCTACGTCATCAGGCTCAAGGAGGGAAAGAACAAGATCACGGTCGAGGCTGCCGACGATGTGGGCAACCATATAGTGCTGACGCGCAAGGTCATCAAGGACACCGTCGCCCCCGTTCTCGCCATCTTCTATCCGGAGAATGTCCTGAGGACCCGTGAGAGCCAGGTCACGGTAAAGGGCAGCGTGGAGGCCAATTCGACCCTTAAAATAAATGGTGTGATAGTGTCCGTCAGTGGGAACTCCTTCGAACAGCCCGTAACACTCGACAAGGAGGGCAACAATGTATTCAATGTCACGGCCACGGACCTTGCCGGGAACTCGAATACCCATATCGTCACAATCATCCGTGACACCCTGGTGAACCTGACCTTGGTGTCCCCGCTGGACGGCGCAAGGACCAAGAATGCGACGATCATGCTCAAGGGGACCACCGAACCCGGAGCGACGCTCAAGGTCAACAACGAGACGGTCATGCCCGATGCGAACGGGAGGTTCGAGAGAGAGATTGCCCTTGTCGTGGGGGAGAACCGCGTCATTGTCAAGGCCACGGACGAGGTAGGCAACGAGAAGGATTCCGCATTGACGGTCATCAGGGAGAAGAAGGCACAACCCAAACCAGTCCTAGGCGGATTGCTCCTGCCGATCGCCATAGGTGCCATCGTGGCCGTTGGAGTGGTTATCGGTGTCATCGCAATGAAGAGGAAGAAGGCAACACTTCCGCCACCACCTGGCGGGACGCAATCCCAACAACAGCAATTGGCTCAGGCACCGCCGGAACAAGGGACCCCGCCGCAATGGCCACCACAGCAACCACCACCCCAGGGCACGCCCCAATCGCCCTATGGAGAGCAACCTCAGTGGCCTAATCCTCCAACCCAATAGTCCTCAAGGGCCCATGCAAATTCACTTTCTATTGCCCTTGATGACCTTCCCGACGATGGCCATGCCCTTCTCGATGTTCTCCACGCTGTTCGCATAGGAGAACCTAAGGTGGCCGGCCCCGGCGGGCCCGAAGGAGACCCCAGGCGAGCATATGACACCGGCCTCGAGGATCTTGAGGGCCAGGTCCATGTCCGAGATCTTGACGTCCACTTTCGGGAAGGCATAGAAGGCGCCCTCGGGCTTTAGACAAGTCACCCCCGGGATCTCGTTCAGTAGTTTGACGATGACCTCGCGCCTCTTGGTGAACTCCTTCAACATCCTCTTCGGGAAGTCCATGGCTTTGCCGAGCGCCTCGATGATACCATACTGGATGGGCGTCGGTGCGCAGGCCACCGTGTAGTAATGGACCATGGAGAGTTTTTCGACCATGGCCGGGTCAGGGGATGCGATGTAGCCGATCCTCCAGCCGGTGGTCGCGAAGGTCTTGCTGAAGGAGTTGATGTAGACTAGCTTATCGTAGTGGCCCAGGAAGGATTCGTGGGGCCGGTCGTAGACTATCATGTCGTAGACCTCATCCGAGATTATCACCAGGTCGCGGTCCTTGGCAATGTCCACGATCATGTCCCTCTGGGCCTTGGACAGGGTGCTTCCACACGGGTTGTTCGGGAAGTTCACGACGATGGCCTTGGTCTTGGAGGTGACGCGCTTGAGCAGGTCCTCCTGCGTGGGGACGAAGCCGTTCTCCTGGGACAGCGGGTAGGTCACGGGCTTGGCCCCCAGGAGCGTGGCATGGGGCCTGTAGAACACGAATCCGGGGTCCGGGATGAGCACCTCGTCGCCCGGCTCGTAGAATGTGTGGGCCGCCACGTTCAGGGCCTCGGAGCCGCCGACGGTGACGATGATGTTGTCGCCTGTGAGACCCTTGGTGTACTTCGAGCAATAACTAGCGATGGCGTCCCGGAGCTCCCTTACGCCGAATACGGAGCCGTAGGCGTTCTTTCCCCCCTCCATGGCTTTCCTCGCGCCTTCGATGGCCTCCTTCGGCGGGTCGAAGTCCGGCTGTCCGAGGCCCAGGTTGATGGAGCCCGACTTGGCCATCTCGAACATCTTTCTGACACCGGAGGTCTGCATGCCATCCAGCCGCGAAGCAAATTTGACCATGATGGTCCCATCCTGTCCGTCCCCGGGAACCACAGAGCCGGCATTGTCGAGGATAATTTGATAATATTTAAATTGGATGTACAATAATAGATTAGATAATATCTAGAAAGTAATTCCAAAACAATTATCTATAGTTAGACTGCTCGTGTAATATTAAGGTGGGCAGGTCCACCCATAGGCCATAGCCAACGGTAGGTGCTCTATATGTCCAAGAACACCAAAGGGATGCGCACGGCGATCTCGCTTATTCTCGCCTGCCTATTCCTCATGCCCGAGTGCGTGGCATTCCTGCCCGCGGCCGCCCAGACGGCCCCTCCGCCCTTCGGCGGTTCCCAATGGATCATCAACGATAACACCCTCATCAAGGACCAGGTCTTGCGCCTGGACCAGAACATCGTGGTCAACGGCGGGGGCACCCTGACGCTCGATAACTCCACCCTGGTCATGCAGGCCACGAAGGACTACTTCGTGAACATCTCCATCAAGTCCGGTGGGACCTTCATCGTAAAGAACGGTTCCTACCTGGGTGCCTTCGATGCGGTCTATTTTGTCTATCTCTACCCTGGCTCGAAGGCCCGCATCTCCAACAGCACCATCAGCCGCCTCGGCGGCATCGCCGTCGGCGGAACGGATGTCATCATCGAGGATACCGTGTTCAAGGCCACCCTGAACGGCATGTCCAGTTCCTACGGCGTGGTCATATGGAAGGGGAAGGCCGTCCTCCGCAGGGACACCATCTACCAGGGCAACTTCGGGGTGTGGAATCTCTACGGCGATGTCGAGATCTACGACTCCATCTTCGACGGCGTGTCCGTGAACGTCGCCGGGGAGATCAAATGCGGTGACCTCAGCTGGCCATGGGTACCGCCCTGGGACGTTCCTTTTGAGCGATGCAACGTGCCCAGGAACATCAGGGTGGAGGGCAGCCAAATGCTTCGCACCATCAATTGGGGCCTAGAATCCTACGCATCCTATTCGACGGTGAGGAACACCACGTTCAAGGAGTCGGCGGGCTTCGGAGTGTTTGCATATGGCTCGGCCGTACCAGCAGTGCTAGGTTCGCTTATACTCGTCGACAACTCTTTCGAGAACATGTCCTATGGCATTGACGTGGAAAGGGATTCCTCTGACAGAACCCCGTTCGTCACTCTGATAAACAACGACTTCTTGAATTGCTACAAGTACGGCGTCCGTTTCGTCGGTGCCTCGGGCCAGCCTGAATCATGGACCATCTCGAGGCCGGTCCGGATCGATTCGACGATCATGACCCGGACATCCATCAACATCGCCTCGGGAGGCAATCTCACCATCTCGAACACGGACCTGTCCTTCAACACGCCCAACATCATATCCACGGGAATTACCGTCGAGGGCGGTGGTGTGGCGGTGCTGGACAACGTGACCTACGGCCCCTCGTCCCAGGTCAATTCCCAGGTCTATCTCAAGGTCCTCAAGGACGGCATGCTGACCATTCGTAATTCCGAGCTGGACAAGGTCGGCTACGGATGGGGCACATCCGGCGAGATCGGCGGGGTCTACTCGGAGGGCGAGACTCTGTTGAGCGATGTGACCATCACGAACGCGGTCTACGGCGTCATCACGAACGGGGGCCACGCGCGCGTCCAGAACACGAGCATATCGGGCGGCATATCGGGCCTCAACGCCGTAGCGGGCCAGCTCGAGGCCTTCGACACGGATGTCTCCAACACCACCCTGGAGGACGTCCACGCATGGTCCGGCCAGGCGGACCTCTACAACCTGACATTCAACAAGATGAAGGTCAAGACCGACATGGGCGGACAGACGCAGATATTCTGGCGCTGTGACCTTGGGTCCATGTGGCAGAACGGAAGGCCCCTTGAGAATGTGGACTTCAACATCTCCGAGGCATCGGGCCCTGAGGTGGCCTCGGGCATCACCGACCAGAACGGCACCTCGGGCCTGTTCTTCCTTCGCGAGTCCATCGACAGCGGCAGCGGGACTGTGATGAAAACGCCACACAAGGTCTTCGGCCGAAGGTCCGACCTGGGCCTCTGGAACACGACCAACATCACCGTCGACCATGGCATGAGATTAAAGTTCTATCTCCTGGACAACATCACGCCTTCGATCAATGTCACATCGCCGGGCCTCGTGGCCTACCAGAGGAACAACACGCTCAAGGTCACCGGGACCGCGCGCGACAGGGAATCCGGCCTGGACAGGGTCGAATGGAGCTATGACCTCGATCTCTGGTACCCAGCTACCGGCCTGGACAAGTGGAACTTCACCGTCGTCCTTCCCTATGGGACCACCATATTATACTTACGGGCCGTCGACATGGCAGGGAACGAGCGGCTCCTCACAATGTACGCGACCATCGACAAGGACCCGCCCTACCTCGTCCTCATCCAGCCCCACAGCGGCTTCGTGACGGGCCTAGGCACGGTGCTGGTCGAGGGCCTAGCGGAGATGGGCTCCGAGGTCAAGGCCGGCCCCATCTCGGTCAGGTCACTGGACGGTACCTTCCGTCTCACGGTGCCCTTGGACGAGGGCGTGAACGACCTCGTGGTCAGCGCCACGGCCCCGTCGGGCCTGAAGAACTCGACGACGGTCAGGGTCATCAGGGATTCCACGCCGCCGCAGATAATCATCGAGAGCCCGCACCAGGACTACGTGACCAAGGATCCCTGGGACAAGGTGCTGACCATCATCGGGCACACGGAGCCCAACGCGACATTCCATGCGAACGGCAAGCTAATACCCCTCGGGCCCGACGGCGGGTTCACCATCACGGTCGACATCGCCGAGGGCCTGAACGTCATCAGCTTCGTGGCCAGCGACAAGGTTGGCAACCAGAACTCGAGCGTCTTAAGGGTCGTATACGACACCAAGGCCCCTGGCCTCTCGGTCTATTCCCCCATCGAAGGCGCCTGGACCAACCGAACGGCGGCCCTTGTGTCCGGGCTCACCGAGCCCGGGATGAACGTCACGGCGTTCACGCAAAACGGCACCGCGGGGGTCTACGCGGACAGCGAGGGAGGGTTCGAGCTGTTGGTCGGCCTGGCCGAGGGGGCCAACAACCTCACGGTCATGGCCCGGGACGAGGCCGGTAACACGAAGCCGGTGAGTCTGCATTTGACCAGGGACACGGTCCCGCCGAAGATAACGGTTACCAACGCCAACAATGGCATGGTCGTGCAGGACACTAAGATATTCCTCGAGGGCCAGACCGAGCCGGGTTCCAAGGTCAAGGTCAACGGTGACCTCGTGGACCCGGGATTCACTGGCCAGTTCAGCAAATGGGTCGCCCTGCCATCATCAGACAACGCGATCATGTTCGAGGCCGTCGACAAGGCTGGAAACAAGAACGTGCTCACAATCCATATCATGAGGAAGCCCCAGACCGGGCCCACGAACCCGGGCCTGAAGGAAGGGCCCGACTACTTCCCGTGGATAGCGGTCATCGTGATCGCGCTGGTGGTCGTCGAGATCGCCCTCGTCGCCCGGTACCAGAGGAACAAGGTCAGGGCCTTGGCAAGGTCCGAGGCCGCCAAGGAACTCATCAGCCCCGAAGGGGATACGCCTCCGGGCCCGGCCAAGGGCGGTGCCAGGGTCGCACCGCGGCGGGGAAGGCAACCCGGACGGCCCGAGGAAGGGGCGGTCCCTGCTAGCGTGCAGGAGTTCGATATCGAGTACGGGGATGGCCAGGGCTCGCAGGGAGGTGGCCGGCCATGAACCTCTCCGCGCGGTACATCTACATCGTCCCGGCCCTGGCCCTGCTGGCCCTCATTGCCCTGTTCTTCATCTCGTCAGGGAACATCGCAGCCGCCCCATGCACGCCATCGCCGGTCAACTGGGACATCACGGACCAGGTCAACTGCAACGGTCTTGTGCCGGTCAGCGCAAACATCCATGTGAAGAACGGAGGCACCCTGAACCTCAGTGTGGCAACGCTCAGGATGGACGGGACCTACAACGGCCAGTACACCATCGACGTCCTGATGGGCGGGGCCCTCGACGTCGTTTCGGGGTCGAATATCACCGCCGGCAACCCGCTGTACCATTACAAGTTCATTGTCAGAAGCGGGGCCTCCCTGTTGATCAGGGACAGTGGTGTCAGCTACGCCGGCTACAGCATGGCCAACGACGACACTATGGGCCTCAGGGTTGACACGAGCTCCGCCACCATCTCCAGGAGCGCCTTCAAGAACGATTACATAGGGCTCTTCGTCAACGCCAGTTCGCCCAAGGTTGACAACACGACATTCCAGAACGACCTTTACGGCGCCCTGATCAGGGGCCCATCAAAGCTTGGGTTCTACGACAACCTGGTCCAGCTGAACACCAAGGGCATCTACATCATTGGCGCCAGGCCGGACATCGTCAAGAACAGGATATTCTGGAACACCGAGGACGGGATCTATCTCGAAAGGTCGGACGCGAACATCTACGGCAACCGGCTGCTCTATAACTATTACGGCATCTCGGGCCTAGCCTCCTCGCCCGGCATCAGGCACAACAACATCTCGAAGAACATCGACGGCATCAGGGCCTTCTTCGGGGACCCGGCCGTCGAGAACAACGAGATCTGGAACAACTCGCGGGATTCCATCTTCATGACCGAGACCGGCGGCTGGATCACGAACAACGCCATCACCGGCGACCCCCTCCAGGTGACGAACGACCTGACAATGTACGGCGTCCACCTCATGGCCGCAAGGACCTCGGTGAAGAACAACACCATTCTCTACCCCATCTATGGCATCTTCGCGGACGCGGACTGCGATATAGAGGTGATGGACAACACGCTGCTCTATTCGGGCACGGGCCTGAAGGTCCTCACATCGAGGGCCGACATGGTGCACAACAACATTAGCGGGACCTACTACCTCGGCGTCGAGCTCACGACCGTGACGGGCCTCTTCGGTGGTAATACGGTCCACGGGAACCCCATAGGCCTTGATGTCTTCAAGTCCAATGCGTCCCTTAGGATAATCGGGAATACATTCACGGACAATCCCAAGAGCGGTCTGAGCCTTTCGGAGGCCAGCGCCTGGATCCAGGGGAACACCATCGTCAGGAGCAAGAGGGCCATAGCCTGCAACAGGAGCGTCCCGACCGTCGTAGGGAACACCATTAGAAACAGCGAGTTCGGCGTGGAGATAGGTGGCTATTCGGACCTCTACTTCGCGGGCAACACGGTCATGGACGGCAATTACACCATCTATTCGATCAAGTCCCGGTCCACGATATACAACAACACGGTAACGAACAGCTGGAACTACAGCATCTGGCTGTGCCTGGGCTCATACGCGCTCATCGAGGACAACGTCATGACCGGGGGAGGGGCCAAGGGTGTCTATATAATGAACTCCAACGCCGACATCAAGGGGAACACCTTCCAGGGGTCCGGCGTCGGCGTGTTCGCCACCTTTGCGAACCTGACCCTGTCTGGGAACACGGTCCACGATGTGTCGGTCGGCTACATCTTCAACAGGACCACTGCCACCATCTCCGGCGACGACCTGCACGATATAACGGACTTTGGCATAGATGTCTCGGAGACCACCATCCACGTCAGCGACCTGCCTATGGCCAATGTGAAGATCGCCTACTACATCACGGCATCCAGGGCCTGGCTGGACAACGTCTCGATGAGCAGCGGCACCAAGGGCGTCTGGACCTCCTTCGGCAGCACCGTGAGCATCTCGCGCTCGACCATTTCTGACAACGCCGAGGAGGGCGTTTACATTTTCGATTCCACCGTCCGCATCAGTGATTCCTTCCTGTCGAACAACAAGTACGGCATACGGGCATTCAGGACCACGGTGACGGCCACGCGCACAACATTCTACCTTGGCGAGGAAGGCATCCGCATCGACGGCACAGGCGCCAACTGGAAGAAGCTGGCATTGGACGGGTGCGTCTTTTTCAGGATCAAGTATACTGGCGTCAACGCCTACGAGACCGATATCACGGTAACGGACACCATTTTCACGCTCAACGGGAACGGCTTGCTCATGGAGAACGGGACGCTCACGGTCACGGACAGCCACGTCCTCGAGAACACGGACATCGGCATACGGGTCAACGGGACCCGGGTCGTGGTCAGGGACACCTCGTTCATAGGCAATATGGACGGCCTTTTCGACCAGGGCGGCTCGGCCCTGGACATCATCGATTGCAACATGTCATCGAACGAGGTCTACGGGCTGTACACGGACGACAGCACTCTCTACTCCAACATCACCATAACCAAGCGGGTGATCATGCAGGACAACATCCTGCTCATCCGCGGCCTGCTCGATGTGCGCGAGGACGGCCACCTCCAGCTCCTGAGGGCGCCCCTTGAGATGTACTCGGTCAAGGCCGGCGAGGCCGGTATCCTTGTCGAGACCGGCGGGTCCTTCGAGATGGTCGAGGCCCTCATCTACGCGCACATACCGGGAAGCGGGTACACCTTCGTGGCCGAGCCCAACAGCGGCCTGACCATCATCAACTCGACCATCCGCCACTGCGGCATCGGCGTCCCGGCCCCGCGAGACGGCCTCGTGGTCAGGACCAAGTACTCCGATCTGCGGGACACGCTGTTCGAGAACAATTCCATAGGGCTCCATGTCGACGGGACCGAGCTCAATGCCACCGGCCTCAGGTTCAAGGACGACCGCGTCTCGCTGCTGGCCGAGCTCTCCACGGTCTACTTGGTGAACTCCACATTCACGGGCAGCAAGGAGAAGGACGTGTCCGTTTCCTTCTCGACGGTCAAGATCCTCAACACGAAGCTGACCTTCTCGAAGGTCGAGGTGCTTGACAAGGGGAGCATCTTCGTGGTCATGTGGTACCTCCATGTGTCCGTCACCTGGAACGACGGCCAACCCATATACGGGGCCGGGGTGACCGTGACCGACAAGGCCCTTTACACCTTGAGCACGAGCACGGACAGCCAGGGCTACGTCCGGTGGCTGATCGTCAGGGAATACCAGCAGCAGGGCCCGGACATCTCGGGATACTTCGCCTTCGCCCCGCTCACGATAAACGCATCGGACCACCTTATCCACGCCGTCAGGTCCGAGTATGTCTCGTCGACGATGACCATTTACATTGTCCTCACGGATAAGACACCGCCGAAGATAGTCGTCACGACCCCCCTGAACAACAGCGTGGCCTACGACAGCGACATCCTTGTGATCGGGACCGCGACCGACGACAGCTCGGGCGCGATATTCGTCGAGGTCAGCGTGGACGGGGTCTCCTGGGTGCCGGCCACGGGCTCGACATCCTGGTCCGCGCCCGTGGGCGTCACCGAGGGAATGCACAACATCCTGGTCCGGGCCAAGGACGCCCGCGGGAACATCGGCATGACCAGCATCATGATCGAGGTGGACCTCTCGAGCCCCATGCTGGAGGTCCTGGCTCCCGACGACGGGCTCGTGACCAACGCGTCCTCCGTCAGGGTACAGGGCAAGGTCCACCTGGGCTCCGGGCTCATAGTGAACGGCATGACCGTCACCATATCGATGAACGGGACCTTCGAACAGACGGTCTCCCTCTCCGAGGGCCAGAACGTGATACATGTCAAGGCCATCAGGAACCTCCTGACCGCCGAGAAGAACATCACGGTGTTCAGGGACACCAGGCCGCCGTCCATCTCGCTCAAGCACCCCTTGCCGGGCACGGTCCAGAACTCCACATATGTCACCATCACGGTGGCGTCGGACGAGGAGGCCTCGTTCAACATAGCCGGCCAGGCGGTGGACACCTTTGGGGGCGTGGCGGACCTGGGGCTCGACCTCCAGGAAGGGCCGAACACTATCCATGTCAAGGCAGTCGATAAGGCCGGCAACGTCAACGAGAAGGATTTCACCATAATCATAGATGTCACGAGGCCGGCCCTGAGCTTGATCAAGCCCCAAACACCGGTCTTCAAGACCTCCAAGAACACGCTCGATATCGAGGGCTCGACGGAGCCCGGGGCAAACCTCACCATCGATGGCAAGGGCGTGCCGGTCGGGGCCGATGGCAAGTTCGCCCTCAAGCAAAAGCTCGTCCTCGGCCAGAACGATATACACATAATCGCGAGGGACAAGGCCGGGAACACCAATGAGATCATCCTGTCGGTCAAACGGATCCAGACCGTGGACATGGGCAAATACTACTTGCTGATAGCGGTTGCCTTGATACTCGCCATCGTGGCCAACGCGGGGGTCTTTGTCTACTTCCAGCGGTACTACAGGCCGAAGCCCCCCGGAACGGCCGTGGGCGATGCGGGAACGGCCCAGAAAGGTATGGAGCCCCAGCGGAAGGAGCCCAGGCGGCCGCCGACCGGCCGGAGCCCCGATGGGCCCGGGAATGTGGAGGAGACGGAGTTCGAGGAGGTCAGTTTCGAGGAGCTGCCTCCCGACTAGGCCCTATTCCTGCTTCCTCGCGACCCGTCTCACGACCTTGCGGGGCACCGGACCACTTGGCTTCTGACCCACCGTTATGCGCCCGTGGTCGCCCTCGTCGGCCTTGGGGACCGGCGGCGTCGGCAGGTCCCAGATGAGCTCGTCCAGTTCGGCCGGGATCTTCTCGGTCACGACCGGCCGCTTCTGCGGCCGCGCCTTCACAGGTTTCGGGGCGGGTCGGACCGCCGCCTTCACCGGCCGCGGAGCGGGCCGGACCACCTTTGCTGGCTGCCGAGGCCTGGCCTTGGGGCGTTTCGCCGGGGCCGCACGGGCCCTTGTCAGGGCCGCGGCCCTCTCGGCCTCGAGCTCGCGCTGCCTCTGTCCCATCCACATGTAGGCACCGATGATGCCGACCAAGACGATGATGACCAGCGCCAGCAGGCCCATCGTCGTGGAGTCACCGTACGAACTGGGGGTGACCTTGGAGGGCTTCTGGACGATCAGTGTGAACGACTTCGTGGCCGAGCCGCCCTTGCCGTCCTCGACCTTCACCGTTATCGTATGGGTCCCGTTCGACAGCGAAATCGTGAAGCTCTTCTCCTTGCTGAGCTGGCCGTCCTTGTTGGATGTCCAGGTGTACTGGAGCTTGTCCCCGTCCGTGTCCGTCGCGTCGACATCGAACGGTATCTGGCTCGTGGTCTTGTACTTCGCCCCGTTCTCGGGCGATGTGGACCTGATGGCCGGGTCGTGGTTCGCGCTGATGACCTCGAGCGTCCAGTTGGTCGACACGCTCAGGGTCCCGTCGGACACTGTCACCTTCACCGCATGGACTCCAACGGCGTCCATGTCCGGGGTGAACTGCATTATCGACTTGCTCCCCATCGTGGCCCCGTCGACGGTCCACTTGTAGGAAAGGGTATCCCCGTCCTGGTCCGAGGCCTGGACCTCGAACTGCCTCGTCTCGTCCGTGGTCATGGTCACGTACTTCACCGCCGGGGTCGCCATGTCTATGACCGGGGGGTGGTCCACCATCTGCACCGTTACGGTCCAGCTGTGGGCCGTCGTGTCCGTGCCGTCCGATGCCGCGACCTTGACCTCGTGGCTGCCTATATCAGCGTCCGTTGTGCTGTAGTTGAAGTTGCTGCCGCTCTCGATCCTCTTCTTGCCGTCCACGGTCCACTTGATAGTCAGCAGGTCCCCGTCGGGGTCCGTGATCTTGGCAGAGAATACCATCCATGAGCCGGCCTGGAACGTTACCGAGGACGAAAGCGGGTTCGGGTTCGTTATCACCGGGGCCCTGTTAGGCGGCAGGACGGTGACCTTGATGCTGTCCTTCGCGGTCTGGCCGTCGTTGTCCGTGACCCTGACCGAGGCGTTGTAGGTTCCGGGCTCAAGGTAGGTGTACGTCGTGGCCCCGGTCTTGGAGCTGGAGTAGTCCCAGAGGCCGTTGCCGTCGAAGTCCCACTCCCATTTTATTATCGTGCCGTCCTCGTCCGTGGCCGTCGGCGCGAAGCTGACGGTGGTGTTGACGCGGGCCGTGATGTTGTCCCCTGCTTTGACCACGGGCGGGACGCCCGGGAAGCTCGTGAACGAAAGGTCGACGCCCGAATCTTTGGTCTTGGTGCCGTACTCAAGGACGCCGTTGTTGCCGCTGATGGCGCACCAGATGTTGAGCGCGAGCTTGTCCCCAGCCTGTATCTTGAGCTCGCTCACCGATGAGGTGGCGACGATCTGCACTGGCTGGCCTGGCAGCAAGGTCGAGGCCTGGCCGTTAACTGCATTGTTCTTGATGGCATCGTTGAGCTCGAGATTGAAGGTGAAGTTGGTGATGTCTATTGAGTCGGGGCCCGTGGCGTTGACCCAGAGGTGGTACATGACCTCGCCGCTGACGGTGACGTTCCTCGAGAAGGCGTTCGATGTCCAGGTGCCGACCTCTTTGCTGTGGACCGTGCCGAACGGGCTCCCGGGCGTGATGGGCGTGAAGCCGTTGGGCAGCGTGGTCTTCAGCGCCGTGGTGCCCTCGGGCTCCGAGAAGGTCAGGTGGTTGCCCTCGGACATGTACATCGTCCTCGCCAGCGTCGTCATCTGCTGGATGTTGACCAGGACCTGGGGGTTGTTGGTGCTCCTGGCCCCGCCGTTGTCCTGGACTGTGAGCGCTGATACATAGATCCCCGCCTTGGTGTAGGCATGGGTGACGTTGGTCTGCGCGACCCAGCCCGAGCTGTTCCCGTCCCCGAAGTCGTAGTTGTACAAAACAACGAGCCCATCTATGTCGGTGGAGTTGTGCCCGTCGAACCTGACCGCCTCGTATACGCCCGCGTTCGTGGGGGTGACCGTCAGGCTGGCCGTGGGCGGGTTGTTGAGGCCCACGACCGTTATGGACTTGTTCGCCTCGTTGTTGGCCTCGTTGAGCTCGTCCACCTGGTTCCGAAGGTCCGCCACGACGTAGATCGTGTGGGTCCCGGGCAAAGCGATCCAGCGGGCCGTGGCCGTGTCGGTCCCTCCCGCGGAAACGGACACCTGGCTTGCGCCGATGAGAAGGCCGGTCTGCGGCGGCCCGTCGTAGAAGGTGACGTTGGCGTTGGCCCCGAGGTTCCCGGCGTTGTGTATGATCGCGGTGATGGTCACAGGCTGGCCGGGAAGCGGCGTGTCCGAGCTGAAGGAAAGGTCATTGCTCGTCAGGTACAGGTCTGGCTTTCCAGCCCCGCCGGGGGTCACCTGGACTACCGTGGTCTTCGAGGACCCCTTCACGCCGTTCAAGGATGGGACATTTCCGAAGGTATAGCTGCCCGTCTGGCCCGGCGCGAAGGACTTAAAGGACACCGAGGGCTCGAGCTGCTTTGGTGAGGTCACCGTGCCCGTGAAGACGGCCCATGCATCGAAGGTCCAGTTCGAGGCCCCTTCGACGGGGTCCGTGTGGCCCGCCGTGTAGGTGACGTCCTCGGCCGATGTCACGGCTATGTTCGATGGCTTGCCCCACGTTACTGGGACGGTGATGTTCATGCTCGCGTTGTCGGGGGTCGACTGGAACTCGGTCCTGGTGAACCTGAGCTTCGCGGTGATGGTGCCGGAGCCGCCGGTCTGGAGGGTCGGCGGGCCCACGATGGACGCGCCCTTCTTGAGGTCCTCGGCCCTCTTGACGGCGCCGTAGGCGTCCAGCAGGCCCCAGCCGTAGGCCGTGTTGTACTTGGGATCGAGGTTCGTGTCGTAGGGGCTCCCCTTGGCCTGGGCGGTGTCCCTGAGGATAGATTTGATGTCCTGCGGGGTGAGGTTGGGGTTAGCCTGGAGCATCAGGGCCACGGTGCCGGTCACATGCGGGGTGGCCATAGAAGTTCCGGTCTTTGAGATGTAGCCGTTCTGTGTGGTGTGCCACGCGGACATTATATCGACGCCGGGGGCCGAGACATCTGGCTTCAGCTCGTCGACCTGGTCCTGGTCCCCGTCGCTTGTCCTCGGGCCAAAGTTCGAAAGATACCAGATTCCGTCGTCGGTCCTGATGACCGTATTCCTATCGTCGAAGGCTCCTACAGCGATGGCCTCGTCCGCCGCTGCTGGCGCCGGGACGCCATTGCTGCCGTCGTTCCCCATGGCCGCCACGACCACGAAGCCGTCCCTTCGGACCGCGTCGTTGACGGCCCTGGAGAGGGTGTCGTTGCCGTCACTGTACCCCTGGGTCCCGAGGCTCATGCTGAGGACCCTGATACCGTAATTGTCCTTGTTGTTCCTGCACCAGGTGAGGCCCTCGAGGAAATTGGATGCGGTCCCAGGGCCAACGGCGGACAGGACCTTGACATCCACGCCCTTGGCCCCCGGGGCCATGCCGATGAACTGCTTGGTGGAGTCGCCTGTGCCTATGGCTATGCCGGCCACATGGGTCCCATGACCGTCCGTGTCCTCCGGGTTCACGTCCTTGAAAACAGGAGCCGTGGCATCGTAGCCGGCCACGAACTTCGGGTCGGTGGTGGCAACGTTGTCATCGAGGTCATCGAGGGAGTCGTGCGTGTTGTCGTTGACCCCGGTATCGAATATGGCGACCGTGATGCCGGTCCCGTTGTAGCCAAGGTTCCTCGCCCCGACACTGTAAACGCTCGAGGCATTGCCCCTGACCGCAGGGACGCTGATGTTCAGCATCGGGACCAGCGGGAGCTGCTTTTCGACCATGACGACGCCCGAAAGGCTCGCTATGCGTGACAGGTCGGATCGCCTCACGTTGGAGAGCGCCACCACATCGATGTACGGGTCAACCCAAGTCCTCTCGCCGAGGCCGTCCAGGGCCCCCAGGTCCCTATCAGATACCTTACGCGAATAGTCGACAAAAATGTCGGACGAGGCCGACCCGTCATCGAGATAATCGTCGATATGGTCGCGGTCGACGTCCCGGAACCAGTGGGAGTACCATTCCAGGGGAACGGCGTCCTGCCTTCCGACACCCGTCGGTGAGGCCAGTGCCCCGAGTGATGATATCAGCAATATCGCAACGAACAGGACCGCCTGAATGCCCTTCATCTTTTTGACCCCCACGAGGGTTCCCATCTCCCGCAATCCTCGATAGGACCGAGCGGGATGGATTTTTGTCGATTATCCTTGTGCTGATTATTTAATCATTATGGTATTCATCATTAAAAGGTAGATGTACTAGTATAAACCTAGGTCGACCATCACATTTTATCTAACACATAATCTATCTCCGTACCATGGGCCTCACCATGCAGCCAGCAGGGCCCGACAAGTACACCAGGGGCACTGGCAGGGACCCCAGCGATGGACGCTGGGAGCCGAAGAAATACTTCGAGCAGCAGGCCGCCGAGAGATTACAGAAGGAGAAGGCGGCCAGGGACCGCAAGAACATCCAGAAGATAATGTGGGCGGTCGGGGTCGTGACCTTCCTCAGCCTCATAATCCCCATCTTGCTGCCCGGGAACGTCGGCTGTGACCCGTGCTTCCTGACCACATTCATCGTCTTTCTGTTCATCGGCATCATGCTCTGGGTGATCTACGCGGCCGGCGGCGTCGGGCAGGCAGCCCAGGCCAACCTGCCATACTTCTATCCGGTGGTCGATGTTCGTGGTAATATCGTATATCTCGACGGTTTGCCGGTGGACTATTCCACGGTGGCCCAGTGCCAGTGGGACCAGGTGATGGACGAGGTCAGGATCGTCGGGAACGACTGGAGGCGCAAGGTTATCTATCTCAGGTCCTACGAAAGCCCCGAAGCCCTGGCCAAGGCCTTGAGGAGGGCCTTCGAGGCGAACGGCATCAAGGTCGAGGTCAGGACGGCAGAGGGCTTTGGGACCTTTGTCGAGAGGAGGCAGGCCTTGGAGCGGCCGTACGGGGCGCCTCCCCAAGAAGTGGCGAAGGGCCCGGCCGCCGAGGAACCGGGATGGGCCGTGGAGCCTGTTTCAGAGGAAGAGGAGTACGCACTTAAAGCGGAAAGGACCGTAGCGGAGGTGGTCCCCGAGGCTCCAAGGCAGTTCAAGGAGCCAGCCCCCGAGCCATCCAAGGAAACGGTAACCGTGCCAGGGCCCGTGCCTGTCGAGACTGTGGTCCAGGCGACCGACAACGTCCCGAGGTGCCGCAACTGCGGGGCCCCGCTGAGCGAGGACCTCATCGAATGCCCCAATTGCGGCACCGCAATCTGAGCCAGGCAACCCAGGTGGCATCGATTCTCGTGGACCCAATTCCGAGATTCGTATTTTTTCCGCCCCGAATCAAAAAGAATTCAACAAGTATTATATAATTCGAGACGGTTGTATAAAAACGAACAATGAATGTTTGTTCATTCTAGGGGATGTCGCCATGCCGAACGAGATTCGACCGAGACCATTTGTGTATGTTCTTGTGTGCCTCCTGTTCCTGACCCCGCTGGCCATGATAGGGGGCCCTGTAGGGGCCTCCACGACCATAACGACCCTAGCGGGCGGTGCAAAGGACACGAACATCACGTTCTCGAACCCTGGCACTGACACCAGCGCCCACCTGGCCCTACCGAAGGGATGCACCATCACAGGGGCCACGATATCCCTCGAAGGAAAATATCTGAAGGCATCCACGCCAACAACAGTGGAACTTACTTTCAACGACACCGATAACAATGTCGTTTGGACAGGGACCACCGCCGAGAACCTTTCCGTGTCTGTAAAGGGCCCGGGCCAGTGGCAGGGCGGCGTCCAGGGAGGAGGGGCGCTGGCCAACGATGACGGGGTGTACCTCGACAACATGAACAAGATGGCGGCCTTCTCCTATGAGCAGTTCAAGTTCAAGGTCGACATGGTGGACCTAACGGAGATCACTATCGAGTGGAACGGCTATGCCTTCTACAGCAGCGGTGTCGCCATCACCAACGATATCGGGGCCCAGCTGTTCATTTGGAACAACAATACACAACTCTGGGAGGAGCTCGGCCACTACGATGGCGGGCACGGAACGACCTACAAAGACGCCTGGATCAAGAAGACACTGACAGGCAGCCTTGACGATTACCTATTCAATGTCAACGAGATCCGTGTCGTTGGGTCGAACTGGTACTCCGGGCAGGCCATGCTCAGCGACATAGCCTCTGACTTCATCAAGGCCAAGGTCACGGGCAAGACGGTCAACTACCCGGAGGATGTGAAGCTCGACGTTGGCAACGACGGGACCTTCGAATGGACCCACAGCGGCTTCCTCATCGGCATGGACACCTTCTCGGGGGATAACTTCAAGGGCCCTCTCCAGAGCATAGTCACGCTCCAGGGGCCCGGCCACGGAACCATTGACATAACCCTGGCCGTGTCAACCACGAGCCCGGGTGTAATCAGGGTCGGCAACATCAGCATCACGCTGGATGAGTATGTCAACACCGCCCCCGAGGTCCTGGACATACCTTCGACATTCCACCTCGCCGAGGACACCGACGCGCCGAACCTCATCAATGTGACGCATTACTTCGTGGACGACATCGATAAGACCTGGGACATGAACTTCGCGCTCGTCAACGAATCCGACCCGCAGTTCCTCCACGCTACGGTTTCAACGCACGGCCTCATGAGCTTCACCACGCCGACCGAGAACTGGTTCGGCAATGCGACCTTCAAGGTCAGCGCCAAGGACACGTACGGGCTGACCACGACGAGCCAGGCGTTCACGGTGGCCGTGGACCCGGTCGCTGATGCGCCTGTCCTCAAGCCCATAGGGCATCTCAGCTTCACCGAGGACAAGCCCGGGACCATCCAGCTTTCCGCCACGGACCCGGACACCCTGTTCGGTGGCTCCGACCCGTTCACCTACTCGGCGGTGTTCACCACGGGGACCCCGTTCTTCACCCTCAACACCAAGTCAGGAAACACCGCTTTCAAGGCCACAGAGGACCAGACCGGTGACTTCACGGTGACCTTCACAGTCACGGACAGCCATGGCCTGAGCGATTCCGAGGATGTGGACATCACGATCATCAACGTGAACACACCCCCCATCCTCGGGGCCCTCGGAAAGCAGACCCTGGACGAGAAGAAGCCCTACGACCTGCAGCTCACCGCCACGGACACGGACAAGGTCGACAAGGACAACCTGAAGTTCTCTGTGGTGTTCCTTGAAAACATGACGCTGTTCACCATGGCGGACGATGGGCACATCGCATTCACGCCCACACAGGAGATGGTCGGAACTCACCATGTGAGGTTCATAGTCACCGACACTGTGAACAACAAGGACCAGAAGGACGTGATATTCGATGTCAAGAACGTGAACGACCCACCAGCAATCAAGTCCATCGCCGACCAGAAGGTCAACAGGAACACGCGTTTCAGCCTGAAGGTCGAGGCGACGGACCCAGACATCGGCTATGCCAACGAGGTCCTGACCTTTGCGGACGATTCCAAGATGTTCGATATAGACGAGGAGAGCGGGTGGATCAACTTCACGCCTACGACGGCCCAGGTCGGCAAGTACACCATCAAGGTGACCGTGACGGACCTGGCCGGGGCGTCTGCGTCCACCACATTCAAGCTCGAGGTCGTCTTGAACAATACGGCCCCCGAGGCCAAGATCATTGTGATCGGCAACAAGACCAAGGTCAAGGAGGGGACTGCTTTCCTCCTGACGGCCCAGGCCACGGATAAGGATAACGACCCGCTGACCTACAAATGGCTAGAGGGCACCAAGGAGCTCGGCACCGACAAGGACCTGACCCTGAAGGGCCTCAAGGCCGGAAAGCACACCGTGACCCTGGAGGTCTCGGACGGCATCACGAAGACAACTGTGAGCCAGGTCGTGACCGTAGAAAAGGGCGGCATAGGCATGCCAGGCTTCGATGCCGGGACCGCACTATTGGCCCTGGCCGTGGTCGGACTTGCCCTGTTCACGATGACACGCACGCGCAAGTGATGGCACTCGGCTGATTTTCTCTTTTTTCCCGTTTTCTAAGTTGTAGCATAATTCAATAGCTGATGTGAATGCCTCGGATTTATTAAGAATGACCCGGTAGCCCCACCGCCATTCCTCGAGGAGCACTTTCACTGCATTGAATTCAATTTGACCGATACTACCACTCCACCCCCACCTTAACCTATTAATATGCCCTTGAACAAAGATATGCTCGTGGCCCTGGGAGAAGCGTCCAGGGGGTTCGAA
>Ga0315288_10001139_pt1 | contig 34184 bp, 27 predicted proteins | sample YL17G11_20_MG_FD_203454 | JGI IMG/M metagenome (GOLD analysis project Ga0315288, IMG submission 203454) | Sediment microbial communities from Yellowstone Lake, YNP, Wyoming, USA - YL17G11_20 | ecosystem: Environmental > Aquatic > Freshwater > Lake > Sediment | place: USA: Wyoming | collected...
GCCTCGACGAGGCGATGCGCGCCGCCTCGCTCGCCAAGACGCCGCACGCCGCCCTCTCGCGAGGCTCATCCGGCATCCGCGGTTCGACGCTCCTGCTGAACCTGCCCGGCTCCGAACGCGCCGCACGTGAGAACCTGGAGGCGATTATCGAGGCGCTCGGCCACGGCCTGGCGAAACTGCGCGGCGACGCGAGCGACTGCGGACGCCCCCCGAAGGACGCGCCCCATGCGCCCCGCTGACCTTCCCATCCTGGCGATCGGCGGCGCCCACGACGCCGGCAAGACGACCCTGCTGGAAGCCCTCGTCCCGATGGCGGCGGCGCGCGGTCTGGCCGTCGCCGTCGTCAAGAGCGCCGGCAGCCGGATCGAGGTGGACCGCCCGGGCAAGGACAGCGACCGCCTCTTCCGCGCGGGAGCCGACGTCTTCGTCCGCGGAAAGGCCGAAGGCTTCGTCCGCACCCGTCCGGCCGAGGAGGACCGGACGGCGTCCGACCTCGCCGCCTTGGCGCGGCTCTACGACCTGGTGCTCCTGGAGTGCCGCTCGCCCATGCCGTGCGCGACGGTCTGGCTCCTCGGTGAAGGCGAGAGCGAGCCGCCCGCCGAGGCCGGCGACGTCCTCGCCGCCCTCCCGCGCGGGCCCGAACGCGCCGAAACCGTTTACGGAATCCTGGGCCGCTGGCTCCCCGAGCAGTGGCTTCGGGCGCCCGTCTACGGCTGCGTCCTCATCGGCGGCCGAAGCACCCGCATGGGCGCGCCCAAGCATCTCCTTCGGTCGGCCGGCCGGACGTGGATCGAGCGAGCGGTCGCCGCCATGAGCCGCGTCTCCCGTCGCGTCGCCGTCGTCGGCGCGGGCGAACTGCCCGATGCGCTGGCCGGCGTCACGCGCCTGCCGGATGTCCCGGATGCCGAGGGGCCGATGGCCGGCATCTTGGCCGCGATGCGGTGGGCGCCCTGGGCGACGTGGCTGGTAGCGGCGTGCGATTTGCCGAACCTCTCCGCTGAGGCGCTCGAGTGGCTCCTCGCGACGCGCGCCGCCGGCGTCTGGGCGACGGTCCCGCTTCTTGCGGGCGCGCGGGGCGTCGAACCGCTCCTCGCGCACTACGATTTCCGCGCGGGGGCGATCCTCGAGCGTCTCGCCGCCGACGGCCGCTTCGCGCCCTCGCTCGTGGCGGAGCATCCGAAGGTCGCCGCGCCGGCGCCGCCGTCGCACCTCGCGCCCGCCTGGGACAACGTGAACGCGCCCGGCGACTACAACACCATTTCACCGCAGAGACGCAGAGATCGCAGAGAGAGGATCGAATAAGAACGGCAAAGCGATTTACGGAAAGAGGCGTAAACGATATGGCTGTGTTGCTGTCCACCTATCTTTGCTGTTCTCTGCGTCCTCTGCGTCTCTGCGGTGAGATGGCCGTTCAGAGCGGATAGGCTTCGACGCGCGTCCCCGCGGGATGCGTTCCCGGCTCGAGCACGACAAGCGCGTCGGCGCGCGAAAAGCCGACGAGGTCCGCCGACCCGCGAGTCTCCACCGCTTTGGCCACCCACGTTTCCCCTTCGCGGCGCAGGACGGCGGGGACGAACGATGTGCGGCCGCCGCGGACTTTCACCGGAGCGGCGAGCGTCGCCGTTACCGTCGGCGGCGCGGGGTCCACCCAGCCCATCATCCTCCGGAGCGCGGGCAGGACGAAGAGGTGAAATCCCACGATCGTGGACACCGGGTTGCCCGGCAACCCGAACACGAGGCCCCGGCCGAGCGTGGCGAAAAGGGTCGGCTTGCCGGGCTTCATCCGCACTGTCGCAAAATGAATCGTGACGCCCAGGTCCCGCAGGACCTTCGGCACGAGGTCCCATTCGCCGACGCTGACGCCGCCCGAGACGAGCAGCACGTCGCGCTTGAGGCCGCGGGCGATTCTGTCGCCCAGGTCGGCCTCGGTGTCGCGCGCGACGCCGAGGCTCTCGGCCCCGACGCCTGCGCGCCGGCAGCAGGCGAGCAGGCTCCAGGAATTCGCATCGCGAATCTGCCCCGGGCCGGGAACCGTCGAGACGGACACCAGTTCGTCGCCCGTCGCGAGGACGGCGACCGTCGGCCGGCGGACGATGCGGACCCGCTCGCGCCCGACCGACGCTAAAAGGCCGATCTCGGGCGGGCGAAGGACGCGGCCGACCTCGAGCACGGTCTCGCCCTTGCGAACGTCCTCGCCGCGGAGGCAGATGTTGCGGCCGGGGTCCGTCCGCAGAATCCGGACGCGCCCATCGGGCAGCGCCTCGGTGTCTTCGGCCTTGACCACGCGGTCGGCGCCGGCGGGCACGGGGGCGCCCGTCATGATCTTGGCGCACGTGCCGCCTTGGATTGGCCGCGTCGGGGCCGTCCCCGCCGGCAGCGATTCGACGACCGCCAGGTCCGCCGGCAAGCGCGCGAGGTCCGCGGAGCGGACGGCGTAACCGTCCATCGCGCTCTTGTCGAAGGGCGGGAGGTCGGAGTCGCTCGCGACGGATTCATCCAGGACCGCGCCGTCCGCTTCCGGCAGGGGAACCTCCACCGCCTCCAGCCGCGGCGATTTCTCAAGGACGATCCGAAGGGCTTCTTGCGGCTCGATCATGGGGGTTTGCCTCCGTACACCTCCAGCGCCACGGTTTTAAAGACCGCCGAAACGGGCTCGCCCAACTGGAGGTTCATTTCGCGAAACGACCAGTCCGTAATCAGGGCGACGATCGGCACGCCTCGCGGCGATGCGGGCACGCCTCGCGGCGATGCGGGCATGCCGACGTCGACCGTCACGCGGACGCGGTCGCCTTCGGCGGCGAGCGCGGCAATGCGGCCGGCGAACGAGTTCCGCGCGCTCGAGTGGGCCGGCTCCCGGCTCAGGATGACCGTCCGCGGGTCGATGACGACGTGCGCCGGCCCGCGAAGGGGCGTGGCCAGGTGAAGCCGGCATCCCGGCGCGATGGCCATCACCGGCTCGCCGTCGGACTCCGCGATGGTCCCGCTGAAATGGTTGTCGGGCAGCGTGTCGCGCAGGCTGCCGCCGATGAGGCTCGCGCACCGGTCGGCCAGACGGTACGCCGTCTCCAGCCGGTGCGTGGTCAGGAGGACGGTCGTGCCTCGGGCGGGAAGTTCGCGGAGGATCCGCTCGACTCCTGCGCGGTGCTGGGCGTCGATGTCGGCAAGCGGCTCGTCCAGGAGCGCGAGGTCAGGTTCGACGGCCAGGGCGCGCGCCAGGGCCGTGCGCCGCGCCTCGCCGGCCGAAAGCGCCGGGGCGAACCATCCGGCGGCGTGGGCCAGGCCGACGCGCTCGAGGGCCTCCGCCGCCCGGCGCTGCGCCTCGCGTCGGCCCACGCCGCGGGCCGCCAGGCCGTACGCGACGTTTTCCAGAACGGTCGTATGGAACATCCAGGGGCGCTCGTGGACCATGAGGACGCGGCGTCGGAGTCGGCGGTCGGCGATTCGGGATCGTCCGACCGGTTCGCCCCAAAGGAGGACCTCGCCGGACGTCGGCGGTTCCAGAGTCGCGAGGATTCCGAGGAGCGTCGTCTTGCCGCTCCCGTTCGGGCCGACGACGGCCGAGATGCTTCCGGCCTCGACGGTGAAGCGGTCCACATCGAGGACGCGGCGCGGGCCGTAGTCCTTCGTCAGGCCGCGGACTTCAACCGCCGGGTTCGTCACGGCGTCGCCCTCCTCCGAAGGTGCAGGAAGAGGAGGTTGACGGCGAGGGCGACGGCCATCAGCACCAGGCCAAGGGCGATGCCGAGGGGCACATCCCCCTTGGCGGTCTCCAGGGCGATGGCGGTCGTGACGGTCCGCGTGTAGCCGCGGATGTTCCCGCCGAGCATCATGCTGATGCCGACCTCGCCGAAGACGCGCCCGAAGCCGGCGACCACGGCCGCCAGGAACGCTCCGCGCCCTTCCGCCAGGATCGTCCGCGCGACGCGCCATCGGCCGGCGCCGAGCGTCAGGGCCGTCAGACGCACGCGCGGGTCCACGCCTTCGGCGGCCGCGAGCGCAAGGGCGGTCACGAGCGGCAAGGCGAGGACGAACTGGCCGACGACGATGGCCGCGGGCGTATAGAGGAGCCGCCAGGAGCCCAACAGGCCGCGGCTCGAGAGGGCGGTGTAAAGGACGAGGCCGATGAGCACGGTCGGCAGGGCAAGCAGCGCGTGCAGGACCGTCGTCAGGATTCGCTTGCCGCGGAACCGGCCGAGTCCGACGGCGATGCCGATCGGGACACCGGCCGCCGTCGCCAGAACCGTCGAGAGCGTCGCGACGCCAAGCGAAAGCGCGAGGGCGCTAAGGACCTGGCGGTCGAGCGACCCGAGGAGTCGCAGCGCTTCAGCGAGTTGTTCGAGCGTCCATCTCATAGCGTCCAATCGCTATCCGTCAACTTGCCGCGCGGAGGGTTCGCAAATCACTTCGCGGCGGGTTCCTTGGGCGGCACGGCCAGCGGATGGAAGAGCCCTTCGCCGTCCACGCGGAAGTCGGCGATAATCTTCTGCCCCTCGGGCGAGGTGACCCAGGCCACCAGGGCCATCGCCCCGAGATAGTTCACGTCGCGGTGAACCGCCGGATTGACGGCGATGATGCTGTAAGGGTTCCGGAGCGCCTCGGGGTCTTCGAAGCGGGGCGCGAGGTGGAGTTTCGCCCGCATCGCCAGGTACGTGCCGCGGTCCGTGAGGCAGTAACCATTCTTCTCGTCGGCCACGAGGAGCGTTGCGCCCATGCCCTGACCGGCTTCGAGGTACCACTTGCCGGCGGGCTGGAGATCCGCCTTCTTCCAGACGGCCAACTCCATCTTATGGGTTCCGCTGTCGTCGCTACGCGAGACGAAGGGCGCCTCGGCGCGGGCGATGCGCGCGAAAGCGTCGGCGGGTCCTGAGGCGCGGGCGATCTTGGCGGGGTCGTCCTTCGGGCCGACGATGAGGAAATCGTTGAACATGACGCTTCGGCGGTTGAGGCCGGCGCCCTCGGCCATGAACGCCTCCTCGGCCGCCGGGTCGTGGACGAGGACGACGTCCACGTCGCCGTTTCGCCCCAGGTCCAGGGCGCGGCCGGTGCCGACGGCGATGACGTGGACGGGAGCGCCCCACCACTTTTCGAAGGGCGGCAGGAGCCGCTCTAGAAGGCCGCTATTGTCGGTGCTCGTGGTGGTGGCCAGTCGTACGACCGGCCGCGCGCCGGAGCCGGCTGCCGGAGGAGATTCGGCGGGCGGGGTCTCGCGGCACCCCAGGATCCCTAACGCGAGGCCGAGACTTCCCATCAGGATGGCAATCGCTCTTGAGGCTCTCATCGGTGTGTTCTTCTTTCGTCGCTGTCGTTTGCGTTTGCCGGGTTCGCGAGGCCGAACCGCCAGGCGGCGGTGTAGACGTTCATCCGGTTGCCGCGCGCGAAGCCGACGACGGCCGCGTCGGCCGACCGCCCTAACTCAATCGCCCGCGACGTGACGGCGCCTCGGCTGACGACGGCAGGGATTCCCGCGCGAACGGCCTTGGCGACGATGTCGGAACTGGCGCGGCCGGTGGTCAAGAGCGCGAGGGCCGCCAGATCCGCGCCTTGCCGCAGGGCCGCCCCGACCGCCTTGTCCACGGCATTGTGCCGGCCGATATCTTCCGCGAACACCCCGAGCGTCCGGCCGTCGGTCAGCGCCGCCGCGTGGACGCCACCCGTCTCGCGGAAAAGAGCGGAGGCCTGCAGAAGGTCCTTCATCCGGGCGAGGATCTCCTCGGGGGCGAAGCGGGCGTCGCTCGTCAGGTGGGGCAGGGCGTCCGCCGCGGCCGACACGCCGCTCCCGCATCCGCTGCTCGTGGCCACGCGCTCGCGGAAAAGGACCAGCCGGTCCGGGTCCACATCCGCCCGGACCTCGACGCGCCCGCCGTCCGGCGCGACGCGGCACTCGGCAATCGCGCGGGGGCTCTCGATGAGGCCTTCGGTCCGGAAGAATCCGACGGCGAGATCCTCGAGCCGCTCGGGCAGGCACTGGATGCGGACGAGCACACGGCCATTGAGGACCAACTCGACCGCGCGTTCCACGATGACGGTGTCGGACTCGCCGGCCGCGCCGACGCGCCACACGCGCTCGGAGCGCACACGGTCCTTGGAAGGCTCGGAATCGGTCATGGCTCGGCTGCGTCCGAAGGTTCGACCCGCACCGCACAGACCTTGAACTCGGGGATCTTCGCGACGGGGTCGAGCGCGGCAATGGTCAGACGGTTGGCGGGCGACTCGCGGTAGTGGAAGGCGAGGAAGAGCGTCCCGGGGGCGACGCGGTCCGTGACGCGGGCCTGGATGGTGATCTCGCCGCGGCGCGAGGCGACGCGCACCGGCTGGGAGTCGGCGACGCCGAGGCGCGCCGCGTCCTGGGGATGAATCTCGATCGCCCCGACCGACACCAGGCGGTCGAGGACCTCCGAGCGGCGCGACATCGTCCCCGTGTGGAAGTGCTGGAGGATGCGGCCCGTCGAAAGGAGAAACGGGAACTGGGCGTCGGGCAACTCTTTCGGCGGAATGAATTCGACGGCGTGGAACTTCCCCCGTCCCCGCGTGAAGCGGTCCTTGTGGAGGATCGGCGTCCCGGGATGGTCGCGGCCGGGGCAGGGCCACTGGAGGCCGCCTGACTCGAGGCGGTCGTACGTGATGCCGGCGTAACTGGGCGTCAGCGACGCGATCTCGTCTTGGACGGCCGACGGGTCGGGGTAATCCATGGCATAGCCCATCCGCCGCGCGAGGTCCGAGAGGATTTTCCAGTCCGGCCTTGCCTCGCCGGGCGGCGGGAGGGCCTTGCGGACCCGCTGGACGCGGCGCTCCGTGTTCGTGAATGTGCCGTCCTTCTCGGCGAACGAGGCGGCGGGCAAAACCACGTCCGCCAACTGAGCGGTTTCGGTGAGGAAGATGTCCTGCACCACGAGGAAATCGAGGGCCTTCAATGCCTCTTCGACGTGCGTGATGTCGGGGTCGCTGAGCATGGGGTTCTCGCCCAGGCAGTAGAGGGCCCGGACCTTGCCCTCGGCGGCGGCGTTCAGGATTTCGACGACCGTCAGGCCCGGCGCCGACGGGAGGCGGACGCCCCACGCCTTCTCGAACTTTGCGCGCACCGCCGCGTCGTCCGCTGCCTGGTAGCCGGTATAAACGTTCGGCAAGGCGCCCATGTCGCAGGCGCCCTGGACGTTGTTCTGTCCGCGGAGGGGATTGACACCCGTGCCCGGCCGGCCGATGTTCCCGGTCACCATGGCCAGGTTCGCGAGCGCCAGCACGTTGTCCGTTCCGGTCGTGTGCTGCGTGATGCCCATGGAATAGATGATGGAAGCGGCCCCGGCTTTTGCATAGAGGCGTGCGGCCTCGACGATTTTTTCGGCGGGGACGCCGGTGATCTTCGCCGCAAAGTCCGGCGTGTACGGCTCGACGGCGCGACGGAGATCCTCGAAGCCTTCGGTGCGCTCGGCGATGAACGCCTTCGCCTCCAGGCCTTCCTTCAGGATGACGTGAATGAGTGCGTTGACGAGCGCGACGTCCGTCCCGCCGCGGTGCTGAAGATGGAGGTCGGCCATTTCGGCAAGTTCAATCACGCGCGGGTCGGCGACGATGAGGCGAGTTTTTCCGAAGCGGACGGCCCGCTTGATGGCGGCGCCGATGATGGGGTGGCACTCGGTGGTGTTGGAACCGATGACGAAAATGACGTCGGCCTGATCGAGGTCGGCGATGGAATTGGTCATCGCGCCCGAGCCGAACGCCCGCGCCAGACCTGCGACCGTCGAGGCGTGGCACAGGCGGGCGCAATGGTCCACGTTGTTCGTGCCGACCACCGCGCGCATGAACTTCTGCATCAGGTAATTTTCTTCGTTGGTGGTCTTGGCGCTCGAGAGCCCCGCGACGGCGTCCGGGCCGTGCTGGTCGCGGATTTCGCCCAGGCGTCCGGCGACGAGCGCGAGCGCCTCGTCCCACGTTGCGGGGACCAACTCGCCGTCCTTGCGGACGAGCGGCGTGCGGAGGCGCTCGCCGTGGCCGATGAAGTCGGCCCCGAAGCGGCCCTTGACGCACAGAAGGCCGCCTGAGACGCCGAGGCCCGGCTCGCCGGTGATGGCCACGATCCGCCCGTTGTGGATATTGAGGACAATGGCGCACCCGCACCCGCAGTAGGGGCAGATGGTTCGGACCTGCTGGAACTCCCACGCGCGTCCGTGGCCGGTCGCGCCGACGTAGGCCAGCGCCCCCGTCGGGCAGACGTCCAGGCAGTTGCCGCACTCGGCGCAGCCTGAATCGTCGCGCGCGACGCCGGGCGGCAGGCCGATTTGCGTCTCGAACCCGCGGCCCAGGAAGTCAATCGCCCCGGAGACCTGGATCTGGTGGCACACCTGGACGCACCGCCCGCACAGGATGCACTTGGAGCGGTCGTACACGATGGCCGGGCCGTCCTGGACGGGCTCGACAGCCGTCTCGGCGGCGCCGAATCGCGGCTCCTTGACGCCGAGATCGTAGGCATACTTCTGGAGGGCGCAGGCCCCGGCCTTCTCGCACGTCAGGCAATCGCGTGGATGGTCCGAGAGCGCAAGTTCAATCACCCATCGCCGGTGTTCCCGCAGGTCCGGCGTCTCCGTCCGGACCACCATCCCGTCGGCCACGGGGTACGAGCAGGCCGGCACGGGGGTCCGCGCACCCTGGACCTCGACGAGGCAGAGGCGGCAGGAACTGGTCGGCTCCAGGCCCAGGTCGGGATCGTAGCAGAGGTGCGGGATGTCGATGCCGGCCCGGCGTGCGGCCAGGAAGATCGTCGTGCCTTTCGGCGCCGTGACCTCGCGGTCGTCAATCGTCAGCGTGATGTCGTCAGGCATCCGATAGTCCTTCAACGCGCCCGCCAAGGCGGGCGGCTAACTGTTCCGGCGCGCCGGGCCCGGCCTTCTAACTGTTCCGGAGCGCCGGGCAAGCCCGGCGGCTAACTGTTCCGACGCGGCGGCGAAACCGCTACTGTTCCAGATCGCACCGCAAGCACCGGCGCGCCTCCGCGCAGGCCGCCTGCAGCGAATAGCCTTTGAGCACTTCCTCGAAGTTGCCCCGGCGCCTCTTCGGCCGAAGCGCCCGGACGGGCCGGCGCCGGGCCGCCTCTTCCGACTCGTCTTCCGGTCGTTTGCCGGGCGATGCGAACCCGCGGTCGGGCGGCAGTTCGCCTCTGCCGCCCAGAAATCGGTCAATCGCCTGGGCGGCCCGCTGGCCAGCCGCAATCGCCTCGACGATCGTCGCGGGCCCGGTGACCGCGTCGCCGCCCGCGAAGACGTTCCGCCCCGCGGCCGCGCGCGCCGCCGGGTCGCCCGTCACCGCATCGCCGCCCGCGAACACATCGCCGCCGTGTGTCTGGTGCGTCACGGGATCCACGGCCAGGCGGCCGCTCGCGACGACCACGCTCTCGTCGGCCTGGACGAAGTCGAGGTCCGGCTGCTGGCCGATGGCGGCGATCACCAGGTCCGCCTCGAGGCGGTGGTCCGAATCCGGGATGGGGATGGGGCGGCGGCGGCCGCTCTCGTCGGCGTCGCCGAGGCGCATCTTCGTGCACCGGACGGCGCGGACCCGGCCGTCGCCTTCAATCGCCTGGACGGCCGAAAGATAGCGGAACTCGACGCCCTCGAGCATGGCGTCCTCGATTTCGTCGGGGGTGGCGGGCATTTCGTCGGCGGTGCGGCGGTAGAGGATGGTGACGGCCTCGGCTCCGAGGCGAAGGGCCGCCCGGGCCGAGTCCATCGCCGCGTTGCCCCCGCCGAGGATGACGACGCGGCCCTGGACCTTCGTGCGCTCGGCGAGCATGACGCCGCGAAGGAAACTCAGGGCGTCCACGACGCCGTCGAGGTCCTCGCCGGGGACGCGCAGTCGGCTGCTCTTGTGGGCGCCGGCGGCGAGGAAGATGGCGTCGAAGCCTTCGGCCCGGAGTTCCTGGAGGCTTTCGATTCGCCGGCCGGTGACGATGCGGACGCCGGCGCGGCGGATGTACTCGACGTCGCGCCCGAGCGCCTCAGGCGGGAGGCGGTAGCGCGGGATGCCGACCGCCAGCATTCCGCCGACGCGGTCGAGGGCCTCGAAGACCGTGACCTCGCGCCCTGCCAGGGCAAGAAAATACGCGGCCGTCAGCCCGGCCGGCCCGGAACCGATGACCGCCACCTTGCCGCGCCGCGGGCCCTGCCACTGGGGCGGCGAGCCGGCGTCCTTCACGCGGTCCGTCACGAATCGCTTCAGGTGGCGGATGGCCACCGGCTGGTCCACGTCGCCGCGCCGGCAGAAGAGTTCGCACGGATGGTGGCACGCCCGGCCGCAGACGCTGGCGAACGGATTCCGCCGGCGGATGACCTCGAGGGCGTCGGCGAAGCGGCCCTCGGCGACGAGGGCGACGTACTCCGGCACGTTGACGTGGGCGGGGCAGGCGTCCGAGCACGAGATCGGCGCGAGCCGCTCGCACGCGTGCGACGGGCACCGACGCTCCCGGATGTGCGCCTCGTACTCGTCGCGGAAATGCCGAAGCGTCGAGAGCACCGGGTTCGGCGCCGTCTGGCCCAGGCCGCAGAGCGACGTTTCCCCAATCGTCTTGCCGAGGGCTTCGAGAAGGTCGAGGTCCTCCATCCGCCCCTCGCCGGCCGTGATCCGATCCAGGACCTGGAGCATCCGGCGGGTGCCGATGCGGCACGGAATGCACTTGCCGCACGATTCCTTCTGGCAAAAGTCCGTGAAGAAGCGAGCGATGTCCACCATGCAGGTGGCCTCGTCCATGACAATCAGGCCGCCGGAACCCATGATGGCCCCGACTTCCTTGACGGAGTCGTAGTCGATGGGGAGGTCGAGGTAGCGTGCGGGGACGCATCCGCCGCTGGGGCCGCCGATCTGTGCGGCCTTGAACTTGCGTCCGCGCGGGATGCCCCCGCCGATGTCGAAAATAATCTGCCGCAGCGTCGCGCCCATCGGCACTTCCACGAGCCCCGTGTTCCGGACCTTTCCGGCGAGGGCGAAGATCTTGGTGCCCTTCGAGCCTTCCGTGCCGACGCTCGCGTACTCCTCGGCCCCGAGTTCGATGACCCGGGGGACGTTGGCCCACGTCTCAACGTTGTTGATGTTTGTGGGCTTGCCCCAGAGACCGCTCGCGGCGGGGAAGGGGGGCCGCGGCCGCGGCATGCCGCGCTTGCCCTCCAGGGAGGCAATCAGTGCGGTCTCTTCGCCGCAGACGAACGCGCCGGCACCCATCTGGATGTCAACGTCAAAGTCCAGGCCGGTACCCAGGATGTTCGCGCCCAGGAGGCCGGCCTCGCGCGCCTGCTCCAGCGCCAGTTTCGAGTGCTCGATGGCGATGGGGTACTCAGCCCGGACGTAGATGACGCCGCGGGACGAGCCGATGGCGTACGCCCCGATGATCATCCCTTCCAGGATGAGGTGCGGCGTGCCCTCCAGCAGGCTGCGGTCCATGAAGGCGCCCGGGTCGCCCTCATCGGCGTTGCAGACGAGGTACTTGGGCTCGCCGGGGGCTTGTCGGGCCAGTTGCCACTTGCGTCCGGTGGGGAAGCCCGCCCCGCCGCGGCCGCGGAGGCCGGCCTCCGTCACTTCCGCGATGACCTGCTCCGGAGTCATCTCGGCGAGGGCCTTGGCGGCGGCCGCATAGCCGTCGTGCGCCACATAGTCCGGCAGGTCGGTCGGGTCGATCACACCGTTCAGGCGGAACACCTCGCGGCGCTGGCGAGCATAGAAGGGCACGTCGTGGTCGCGCGTGATCCGCCGACCCGTGGCCGGGTCCACGTAGAGGAGCCTGCGGATGGCCTTGCCGCCCAGGACCGTCTGCTCGACAATCTCGGGCACGTGCTCAACCTGAACGCCGGGGTAGAAGATGCGCTCGGGCAGAATGACGACGACGGGCCCCTGCTCGCAGAAGCCGTGGCAGCCGGTGCGCTTGAGGGCGACGCGGTCGGTCAGGCCGCGGCGATGAAGTTCCCGCTCGAAGGCGTCGGCCACGTCGGTCGAGCCGAAGGCGCCGCATCCCGTGCCGGCGCAGATCGTGACCACCTTGCGCCGGGGGTCTAGGGCAGCCTTGAGGTCCTGCTGCCACCGGTAGAAGGCGTCGATCGAGCCCACAGGCATCCTCACGTCTTCTCCTCGGCCGCGGCTTCTTGGGCGACGAGCCGGTTCAGGATCTGCTCCAAGCGTCGCGGCGTCATTTTCCCGTAGTACTTCCCATCGATGATCACGACCGGCGACAGCGCGCACGCCCCCAGACACGCCACCGTCTCGAAGGAGAACTTCATGTCGTCGTCGGTCTGGCCGTCGGCCAGGCCAAGGCGGCTGCTCACCATCTCGATGACGTGCTTGCTCCCGCGCACGTGGCACGCCGTGCCGCGACAGCAGCGGATAGTGTGCTTGCCGCGCGGCGTGGTGTAGAACTGGGCGTAGAAGGAGACGACGCCCCAGACGCGGCTCAGGGGGATGCGAGTCCGGCGGCTGATCTCCCGCAGCGCGGCGGGCGGCAGGTAGCCGAAACGCTCCTGCACGTCCTGCAGCACGCCGATGAGGTTGGACGCCCGCGAGACGCCCAGGTCGTCCAGGTGCGCGACGATCTCGGCGTCGGGCGGCGGCGGAGGCAGGCCGCGCCGGCGCTGCCTCAGCATGGACCGCGGCGACTGCGCCATCGAGTGCCCCTCGCCTGAAAACCCTGACGAAACGCCGACCAAGTATAGGGATTCGCCCGCGGCCGGACAAGGCGAGAATTGTGCCTCTGGCCGCAGGGGCGTGCCAGGATTTTCTGGCACTTAGCAAAAGCACAACAGGCAATTTGTGTGGCACGGCGGGTCTTGTCCCGCCGTGCGCCGGCCCCAAAGGGACAGGTGCGCCGGGACGCACGGCCGGGCAAGACCGGCCGTGCCACACGAGTCCCGGCGCGCCGGGACATGGTTGCCACGTGCCAGAAAATCTTGGCGCATGGGCGCGGCATTTTCCAGCGGCGCGGGGTTTTCGCTTGCCTTCAGTACACGCATTCCCGTGCCGCCTCGGCAAAGACCCGGATCTTTTCAGGCGGCGTGTCGAAGAAATGGTCGGCCAGCGAGCAGATGTACCCGCCGTCCTGCCCGACGGTCCTGAACAACCTGAACACGGTGTCGCGGATCCGGCGGTCGGTCCCTTTCGTCAGCACGTTGAACTGGTCGACCCCGCCGATGAGGGCCACGCGGTCGCCCACCTTGGCCTTGAACTCCCACGGTTCCTGGTTCCCGCCGATGCTGGGCGGCGCGAGGGTCTCCGAGACATCGCACCCGTTGGCGACGATCATCTCTTCGATCCCCAGCGTGCCGCCGCACGTATGGTAGGTCACCGCGAACCCCAGTTTGTGCAGCGCGTCGTGCATCTTGCGGTCGAAGGGCAGGCAGAATTTCTCGTGCAGTTTCGGCGAGATGAGCGTCGAAGAAGCCGCCCCGCCGCCGGTCTCGATCAAGTCGAACTTCGCGCCCTTCATCGATTCGATGAACCGCAGTTTCTTTTCCAGCAGCGTCCCCAGCAGCGCGGCCACCCAGTCCGGCTCGTCGAAACACTTCAGGATCAGTTGGCTCACGTCCATCAGACAGCAGGCGTGCTGCCAACAGCCGGCCTGGTCGCCCCACACGAAGCCACGGAGGATCCCGCGGTCGCCGATGGCGTCGTACGCCCGGCGCACCGGCTCCGGATCGAGGACCGGGACCGGCATGTACCTGCGGATCCGATCGACGTCGTCGTCGCGCTTGATCAGGTACTCGGTGATCCACGTCGTCTTGCGGTCGCCGGCTGTCTTGTACGTCAGGGCGCCCTCCGGCGTTCGGATGGTGTGGTGGACAACGCGGTGGTCCGGACTCGCGCTGATGATCTTGACCTCGTCCACCCACTCCGCCGTCGAACACTTCGTGAAATCGGCGCCCACCAACCCGAACTGGCCCATTTCCTGGAAGTACTGGATCTGCGCGTCCATGCCGAAGATCTCGAATGCTTCCAGGGCGCTCGCGCCGCCGAGAAACTCGTCCAGGTGATACCCCTGCCACTGGTGGACGGACACGGGGAGCCGGTCGGGCTTGCCCCGCGCGAGGGCACAGAGCATCCGTTCCTTGCCGGACAGGGTTCGGCTCATGGCCTGACCTTCCCTTCGCGTGCGCCGGCGTGCCAACCCGTTGAGGCATCGCCCGCGGCGGTCGCCCCGGCGTTCTTCACGATCCCGTCCTGTACGCCATCACGGTATCGAACATCGCGAGGATGTTCTCGACGGGGGTTTCCTCGAGGATCGAGTCGTGGGTGGCCCCTGCGATGTAACCCCCGCCCGGGGCCATGATGTCCAACACCTCCCGTGTCTGCCGCCGCACCGTCTCCGGCGTGCCCTGGATGAGCACGTGGTGCGAATCAATCCCGCCGTTGAACACCATCGCGTCGCCGTACTCCCGCTTCAGCGTCGCCAGGTCCATCCCCGTACAGGAAGGCTGGACGGCGTGGAGCGCGTCCAGTCCGACGCGGATCATCGCCTGCATCAGGGGCTCGATGCCCCCGCAGCAGTGCAGCATGACTTTCAACCTGTAGTTGTGCCCCAGGTCGATCAGGCGCGACAAGTGCGGCAGAATGAACCGCTCAAACTGGGCGGGGCTCAACAGCGGCCCGCGCTGGCTCCCGAAGTCGTTGCACACGAAGAAGATGTCGATCGCCCCGCCGGCCGCCTCGAAAATCCGCCGACTGACCTCGAAGTAGTAGTCCGTCAGTCGGCCCATGACCGCGTCGACCACCGCCGGCTCGTCATACATCCGCAGGTACAGCCCCTCCATGCCCAAGAGGTCGATCGCGTCGTGGAAGAACGGCGACCAGTCGCCGCCGAGAATCGCGTATTGCCCGCCGTAGGCCTCGGCCTCGGCACGGACGCCCGAGACGTCTATCCAGGCCGGATCGGGCCAGGCGTAGGCGTGCACCTGGTCGAGCGTTGCCCCGGCCAGCGGATGGTTCATCGGCTGGCCGTAGCCCATGCCGTGCCGCTCGACGCCGAAAACCGTCCGGCACGTTGCGCCCTCGCGGAGCGTGAAGTCCGGCCCGGCGTAGCGGGCCCAGACGCGCCGAAAGTCGTCGTGGAATCGCTCGCGAAGCGCCTCGTCGTCCAGGCCGAGATGGGCCTTCGCCTTCGCCCAGAACTCCGCCGACGCGCCGCACCACATCGGAACCCGGTCGGGCTCCTCGTGGGCAAACGTCGTCAGCACTCGTCCGCGCGAGTTCATACGGTGCTCCGCGAACCCTCCGCTGCCTCAGGTTATGCCCCCTTCCCGTGCGGCTGCCGGAAGGAAGCAATCAGTCCAGGTGGAAAATTTTCTCCATGTCCGCCCAGACGCCCGCGCTGGCCGTCTCCTGGTCCACCGCTTCCAGCATCGGAACGACCACCGACCACCACTTCTGCGTGGTCTCGTCGTCGGCCATCCTCGCGGCGTCCGCCTCGAAGTCCTTGCCCGTGTATTCCACATACGTGAACAGGTAGCCGTCCTTGTGGAAGATGGAGTAGTTCCGCAGGTTGCACGCCTTGATCCTCTTCAGCACGTCCGGCCAGACGTCCGCATGCAGGCGCTTGTACGCCTCATACTGCTCCGGTCTGACTTTTGCGACCCATCCGAATCGCTTCATGATCGGATCTCCTGCCGGCGCTCAGACGTTCTCGTCAAACTCGCCTAGTTTCAGCGGGTACGCCCCGTGCTCCCGGACCAGTCCGACGAGGTAATCGTACGTGGCCGGGTCCACCGTGTGCGGCACGGAATGGTCGGACTGGAGGATGTACCCGCCGCCCTTGGCCGCGTTGAGTTTGCGGAGCACCTCCGCGCGGATCTTGGCGCGGTCGTTCGTCGCGAGGACGCGCACGTCGATGTTCCCGTTGAACGCCCACCGTCGGCCGAAGCGGCGCTTGAGGTCGACCACGTCCAGACCGGCCTTGGCCTCCAGCGGGTTGTATGCGTCGACGCCCGCCTCGATGAGGTCCTCGAAGACGGCGCTCGCGTCGCCGCAGCCGTGGTAGATGGTCTTGAGACCCGCGCGGTGGGCGGCATCGCAGATTTTCTTGAGTTGCGGCTTGTAGACGTCGCGCCAGTACCGGGGCGAGAAGAACATGCCGTGGTCGTACGCGATGTCGCCCCAGACGTACAGGCCGGCGAGTTTACCCGGGGCCGCGGCGACCTGGCCTTCAACGATGCCGACGAGGAAGTCGCCCAGGCGCTCGATGAACCGCGCCAGGCGGTCCGGCGCCTCGGCGATCTTGAGGAGGGCGTTCTCGGTGCCGATGGTCCGCCAGAGCATCTCGTGGGGCTCGCACACGCTGCCGAAGACGCAGAAGTCGCCGGCGCAGGCAGCGAGGCGGTCCACGAACGGTGGCAGGCCGAGGTTCAGTTCGTCGCCGACGGCGTTGATCTGGTCGTCGATGGGCTCGACATAACGCCGCGGGTCCTTCGGATCGTCGAACTCGAGCGCTTCCATCTGCTCGAACGAGCGGGTCTCGAAATCGAGGAAGTGCGGCATGGGCAGCGTGCCCCGCCGCTCGATGGTGGCCCCGAAACCGGTCTTGACGACTTTGCGTTCGGGCGTGTCCTCCAGGACTTCGATGCCACAGATGTGCGGGTCCATGTTCGGGGTGACGACGATGAGGTCGAGGTCCCAATAGGCGTAGGGGTTGAAGTCGTCGCCCGCGCCGAGTTCCCGGCGGCAGCGGCGCACGAAGTGGGTCCAGAAGAACTCGCCCACGGGCACGCGGTCGGGCTCGCGGTGTTCCAGGGTAGAGAGGACGCGCTCGGTCTTGGCTCGTGCGTCGTTGCTCATGACAAGCATTCCTGCCTTGGCCGCGAACCGGCCGGCGGCCCAGCGCAGCAAGGGGCCCGTTATTGCGATTCCAGGACGACGATGTCCGCCTTCCGCTCGGGCGGTGTGACGTTGAGTTCGGCGATCTTGCCGTCCCGGTAGACGCCCTCGATGGTGGTCTTCAGCGGTGCGTGGAGCCTGAAGTCCACGTTCCAGTCCTTCGGCCAGGCCGGGAGCAGATAGATCTTGCGGCCGTCGGTCTGGAGAAGCATCGCCTGGAGCGCCTTCATCAATACGCCGCCGTGAGTCTGGTCGGGGATCCAATCGTAGTTGGGGCCCCAGAAGGCGGGGAACCGCGAATCCTGGTGCTTGTTTCTGGCGCGGCCGACAAGGTACTGGCGGGCATCGTCGGCCAGGCCGAGGTACGCCATGAAGATGTCGTCCTGGCGCCAGCCGGAGTTGCCCTTGTCCCATCGGTGTCGGAGGGCCTCGATGCCCAGTTCGATGTCGGGCCGGCCGAGGGCGATGCGGCGAAAGGGAAAGACCGCGTAGAGTTCCGGGTTCTCACAGTTCTGTTTCGTGGCGAATTGCTCGGCGGGGGCGAGCAGGCGCTTGCCGTCGACCTCGCGAGTCGGCAGGTCGGGCAGTTTCTTGCGGAACGCACTCCAAGAAGCACGCTGCTCCGGCATGGTCAGCGATTCGTCCAGCGCCAGCAGGCGGTCGGTGATGGCGATCAGGCCGGCCAGTTCCGGCATCGGGTTCGTGCAGTCCCACCACGTTTCACACGCCTGCGACGGATGCATGACCAGTTTGCCGCGATCGTCCACCTTGTACTGCTGGTTGAAGAACGTCAGGATCTCGTGGGCTGCGGGAAGCAGCGTGTCGGCCAGGAACGCCGCGTCGAGCGTGTGGTCGTAGTAATCGAGCATCATGTAAACCAGTTCGGGGCCGGAGACCCATTCCCATTTGTGCCAGCGGCTTTCCTGGAGTTTGTCCTTGCGCTCGTGGAACGGCGTCCAACCGTAAGTTTCGCTGAACATGTCGCCCCAGAAGTAGATGCATTCGGGGATGTAGGCGCCGTCGTGCCCCAGGTACAGGCGGGTCCGGTACCGGAGCAGCGGCAACAGGTCGCGGCCGTACATCTGGAACAGGGGCTGCATCAGGTCGAAGTCGCCCGAAGCGCACAGGCTGATGTAGGGCAGGCGCGTGTTCTGCCACCAGTAGCCCGGTCCCCACCGGCGGTAGTCGGCATCGCCGGGCGCCCCGGGATGAGGCACGGTGAAGATCGAGCCGTTGTACTTGATCGGGTACACCCCACGGCCGCTGCAGATAGTAATGAAACGCTGCAGGGCATAGGCGCGGCTGACGACGTAGGCGTCGTCCGCCTTGCCGGACCCCTTGGCCCCGCCGGCCATGATCCAGTTCCGGTCCCAACGCTCCGCCCACCACTTTTCGTGGGCCGCGCGCCGTACTGTAAACTCGATCTCGCCGACGCGCTGCATGTGCTTGTCCATCAGCGCCAGCCACTGCTCCTCCGTGGCCGGGTGCAGCGTATCGACGTAGATGCTGAACTCGTGTCGCTTGCTTGCCGGCGATTGCAGGTGCGTATCGTCCAGGCGCTTGGCGCCCGGCGCGGTGATGATGGCGCCGAAGGTGCGGTCGAGCAGTGGGTCCGGGCGTTCGAACCCCTTCAGGCCCTGGATCTCGCCCGTGATGGCCGGGCCGACGGACTTGACGTTGTGGTGATACCAGCCGATGCGGCCGGTCTGGTTCGCCAGCACGGTGTCGGGCTCCACGATGGTCTTCTGGCCGGATTTCGACCGGTTCAGAACGTCGCTGCACTCCAGGCTGGGCAACTCCTGGCGCTGGGTCCGCCACAGTTCGATCGCCGCAGTCGCCTTCACGGGCTGCGGTGAATCGACCGTCACGTGAATCACCGGGTGGTTTGCATCGGCCCAGAGACGGAGCGTCACTGCGTCGGGCCCCTCACCGTACCGCACGACCATCGTGGCGTCCTTTAGCGAAAGCGTTTGCTCAAAGGGAACCACGGGCGGCGCCGGGTCCAGCGTCACGCGCATCTTGCCGACCTTCAGCAGCCGGGCGTTATCGCCCCAGCTATCCGTGCGGCTGATATAGAACTCCAACTCACCCGCCGGATTGATCCAGGCGTTCAGCCCGGTTGAGCCGTTCCCCAACGGCATCGAACCGGACGAATCCTTGCTCGGCGTCTCCCACGCGACGTTGTACCGGTCCGTCCGGTTTGCTGTCTCGGCCGCGGCGACTGCGGCCGCAAGGGAGAACCACGTGGCCGCAGCAACGGCCATGGCAAAGGGGAAACGTAAGATTCCTGCGTATCGCGTGACTTCTACCTCCTTTCGAAGGAAACCTCTCGGATGCCGTATCTTTTGTGCCAGGTTGGCCTGACCGTCAGGCCTCCTGGTCCGGCCGAGTGGCAGCGCCCCAGCCGCTCCTCGATGAATGTCATCAGGCTGGGCAAGTCGAACACGTGGCCGCCGTCGTGCGCGACGAAGGACAGGTTTTCCGGTTTGCCGAAGTCCTTGTACGCCGCTTCGATGTCGCGCAGCGCCTCGCGGGCCACCGATACGGGGAACTGTGATTGGGGCTCCTTCAGGCCGTTCTGGCAGAGCAAGGCCCGCGGCGCGATCAGCGAGAAGATGTCGGAGAAGTCAGCGATTTCCCTCAGGCCCGGGAACTTCCAGCACATGCAGTGGTTCCGCTCTATCTGGTCCATCCTGGTGAGGAAACCGGCACAGACGACGGCCTGCACACGCTCATCCATCGCCCCCAGCCACATCGCCATCTCGCCGCCCAGCGACAAGCCTGCGCAGCCGATGCGCTGCCGGTCCACCTCCTCCAGCGACGCCAACAGGTCCAGGCATCGCATGAGATCCCAGAGGCGCTCGCCCATCAGCGTGCGGTCCTTCTCGTAGACCTCGTGCTGCGAAACGCGGATGGAGATCGTCACGTAGCCCTTCTCGGCCAGGACGTGCGCGAGCCGAAAATAGCCGCTCCCCTCTTCGTAGCACGTCAAGCGGGTGCCATGGTGCCCGGCAATGCATACCACCGCCGGAAACGGGCCCTTGAGGCCCGTCGGAACCGCCATCGCGACCTGAATGCGTCGGCCGGCCGTGCTGTTGATCTGGAGGTCCTGGAATACATACTTCTCCCTCCTAACCGTGGAGATCACCTTGCTCTGAAACGGTATCGCCGTCTTCCTGGCGATCAGGTCGTCCACCTTGAGAAGGACGGCGAGCTTCGACCGCAGTTCCTTCTGCCAGGCCAGTGCCTTCTCCGGAGACGTGGAAGCGTACTTCATGCTGGGGACTTCCTTCTTGCCGCCGGCATCACCGGCGTACGCCCGGCGGACGAGTTCGGCGCGGATGCCCGCCGAAGCCCGCCTGCCGGTCGGGCAGGCCTTGGGCGAAGGCGGGTCGTCCGCCGCTTCGACGACCTTCTCCGCGACCGGCGTGCGCGCCGGTCCACCTGAGGCGGCGGGAATCCGGCCCGGCAGAGACCAGAGGATAAGACAACCGATCGCGCTGAGCATCCGCATGTCCAATCTCCTTCGCGCCGTCGCCGCTCCGCTTGCCGTGGCACATTCCACGGCGGAGAACGTACCCGGCGGCTCCCGTCTCCGCCCTTCGGGCTACGCCGAGACACGCCCGCCGCCGGCTCGAACGGCGCCCACGTTTAGCCGCGAGCCGGAGGCGAGCGGGTTTCTAGAACTGCCCCTTGAACTGGTCGGCGTTCTCCTTGGTGATGGCGGGGCAGAGGATCATGTAACGCTTGTCGACTTTCTCGCCCTTGAGGTAGCGGATGGCCAAGCGGATGGCGCTGCGGCCCTCCTCCTCGGGTTGCTGGAAACTCGTGCCTGTGAGCTTGCCTTCCTTGATGGCCTCGATGGCCTCCTGGCTGCCGCCCATGCCGACGATGGCGATGTCCCTGCGTCCGGCCTGGATGCAGGCGTCGGCGGCGGCGATGGCGAAACTGTCGCCGTGCGCGTAAATGCCCTTCAGGTCGGCGAACTTGCCGAGCCAGACCTGGGTCTCCTGGATGGCCTTGCCGCGGTCCCCGTCGTGGGGCGCGCGGCCGAGGAGTTTGACCTCGGGGTACTTCTTCATGACGTCCTGGAGGGCCTGGCTGCGCGCCAGTTGCGGGCCGGTGCCCAGGTGCTGGTGCAGTTCGACGAGGCCTCCCTTGCCGCCGATGGCCTTCATGAGGATCTCGGCCGACGTCACGGCTCCCTGATAGGCGTCGGTCCCGGTGTAGCAGACGTAGTCGCAGCCGTCGGCGACCTCGCGGTTGACGATGATGACGGGGATCTTCGCTTCATTCAGCGCCTGGATGCCGCTGACGAGCGGCTCTTTCTTCATCGGGGCGACGCACGCCAGATCCACCCGCTTGGCGATGAGTTCCTGGATCTGCTGAATCTGGAGGACGGGGTCTTCCTTGGCGTTCATGATGATGACTTCGGCGCCGAGTTTCTTGCCCTCGTCGATAGCCCCGAGGCGCATGTTCTGCCAGTACGGGTTGTCGAGCGTTATCAAGAAGCCGATCGTGTACGTCCGGACCGCACCGGAAGGCTCGGGCGGCTGGCCGCTTTCCCCCGAGCAGCCGAGAAAAATGACCGCCGCCGACACCAGAATTCCGATTGCCAGCATCTTCCGCACCATGTCACGTTCTCCTTGCTTTCTTGCCTGAACCGCGGACGAGGACGTCCACGGCGACCACAATCAGTATGATGAGCCCTCGGACGATATTGCGGTACTCTTCTTGAACCCCGAACTGGGGGAGCAGGTTCTCGATAACCGACAGGAGCAGCAGCCCGATCAGGGTGAAGAACAGGCCGCCGCCGCCACCGCCCAGCGGTGTGCCGCCCACGATGACGCTGGCAATCACCACCAGTTCCAGCCCCCCGTAACTCGAGGCCTGGGCGGTATTGGACATTCCGGTGTAGATCACCGCCGCCAGGGCGCACGTGAGCCCGCAGATGGCATACGTAGCGGACTTGACGAGCGACGTGTTGATCCCCGCCAGCCACGAGGCGTTCTCGTTCCCGCCGACCGCGTAGACGTAGTGGCCGAACCGCGTCAGATGCAGCAGGTACAGGCTGACGGCAAACACGCCGACGAAAATCAGGATCGGTATGGTCACCTGGTACTCGGCCACGCCGAACAGGCTCACCTTGCCCCAGTAGATGCGGCCGACAACGCTCTTGAAGGCGAGCGGAACGCTCACCGTCTGGCCACCGTGCGTCAGGATCAGCGCGATGCCGCGGAAAATAAGCATCGTGCTCAGCGTCGTCACGAACGGGTTCACCCCCACGTAGGCCACCGACGCCCCGTTGACGGCGCCGAGCATGACCCCCGTGGCCGTCGTCACCGCCACGGCGACGGCAATCGCCAGCCACACCGGCTGCCCGGCCATGGCCTGGAGCGTGAGGACCGCCGCCACGCTGCACACCGTCGTCGTGGACCCCACCGAAAGGTCGAAGCCGCCGGCCACCATCACCAACGTCATCCCGCACGCGATGATGCCCAGGTACGCCGCGTTGGTCAGAACGTTGTATACCAGGTTCTGCCAACTGAAGAACGTAGCGGACCGAACGGACGCGACGATGCAGATGGCCGCGAGAAGGCCCACCACCGACAGCGCCTGAATCATCTGGAACGATGGTCTCCAACCGCGCTTCGCCGCCGACGGCGCGCCGAGGTCCCTGCTCACGAGTCACCTTTCCGTACGCACGCGGCGAAGAGCGCATCGACGTCGGTTCCGGGGCCCGGCATTTCGCGCACGATGCGGCCGTCCCGGATGACGAGGATGCGATCCGCGAGATTGACGATCTCGAAGAACTCCGACGAGATGAGGATAATCCCCTTTCCCGCCGCTGCCAGGTCCATCATCAGGCGATACATCTGGGCCTTCGTGCCCACGTCGATGCCCTGGGTCGGCTCGTCGAGGATGAGGACCTTGGGGTCGCGCGCGAGCCAGCGGCCGAGGATGACCTTCTGCTGGTTGCCTCCGCTCAGCGTCTGGATCGCCCGGGCCGGGTCGGGCGGGCGGATGGCCAGCCGCTCGATCATCCGCCGCGCGTTGGCGCGGATCCGGCGCGGGTCCAGAAACACCCCCATCGCCGACAGGCGGTCCAGGACGCTCGCCCCGACGTTCAGCGCCACCGACGAGCCCGTGATGATGCCGTCACGCTTGCGGTCTTCCTGGATCATCCCGATGCCGCGGGCCATGGAGCGCCTCGGCGAGCGGCGGGCGAAAACCCGTCCCTCCAGCGTGCATCGGCCTGCGGCTCTTTCGGCGCCGAAGACCGCCCGGGCGATCTCGGTCCGCCCGGAGCCCACGAGGCCGGCGATGCCGAGAATCTCCCCCGCACGCAACTCGAACGTGATGTCGTGGAACATGCCGGGCCGGCTCAGACCTTCGACCTTCAGGATCGTCTCGCCGGGCGTGTTGCGCTTCGGCGGGAACATCTCCGTCAGCGTCCGCCCCAGCATCATGTGGCTGAGGACGGAGATCTTGCAGTCGGCCATCGGGCGCATCCCCACCATCTTGCCGTCGCGCAGCACCGTGACGCGGTCGGCAATCTCGGGCAGTTCGGCCAGCCGGTGCGAAATGTACACGATGCCGATCCCGCGCGCCTTCAGGCCGCGGATCACCTCGAACAGACGCTCGACGTCGTCGGCGCCGAGCGAGGCCGTCGGCTCGTCGAACACCAGCAGCCGCACGTCCTTGCGGATCGCGTGGGCGATCTCGACCAGGCACTGCTTCGCGTGGCTGAGGGGCGCGACAGGTTCGTCAACGCAAAGATCGAACCCCAGGTCGTCGAGGACCGCCTGGGCACGGGCCCGCAGCGCCCGACGATTCAGCGTGCCGGGCGCCCGGCCGCCCGGCTCGTGGCCGAGCAGGATGTTCTCAGCCACCGTCAGGTTCCCCAGTACGCTCAGGTCCTGGTAGATGACGCCGATGCCCAGGGCCAGGGCCTGGCGCGGGTTCGTGAGGCGAACGTCGCGGCCGAAAAGCGCGATGCGGCCGCCGTAATCCGCGAAGCGGCCGGCCAGAACGTTCATCAGGGTGGACTTGCCGGCCCCGTTCTCGCCGACGAGGGCGTGGATTTCGCCCGCCCCCAGGTCGAAGTCCACGCCGTCCAGTGCCCGGACCGCTTGGAAGGTCTTCACGATGCCTTCCATGTGCAGAATGGTGTCGCCGGGTTTCATCATGTCGTCGGTCGTCGGCGCCCCCGCGGACCCCCAAACCGCCTCAGCCTAGCCCCCCGCCTTTTCACTGTCAAGCGCCCCCGCGCACCGTTAAAGCCCGGGGATGAATCCCGACGAAGTCGGGATGAATCCCCGGGACGCCTTCCGCCCCGCCGCGCGCGCCTGTTTCGCCGCCCGTCTGTGTGCCACGGCCGGTCTTGCCCGGCGCGCATTGTGCCCCGCGCGCCTGTTTCGCCGCCCGCCTGTGTGCCACGGCCGGTCTTGCCCGGCCGTGCGTCCCGCCTTGTCCCTGTCCATGTTGGACCCCTTTGGGGGCGGGCGCGTATTGCGCCGTTCACGCTTAGCCGCGAGCCAACGTTTACCCGCCGTGGCGGGGCGAGCGCGTGCCTTTCGTTCCCGCCGCACGCCGTTCAAGGGGTGTCATCCCGACCGAACGCAGCGAGCGGAGGCTTGCCCGCCCGTGGCGGGGATCTCGCCTCGAATCCGTTGGTCGTTCGCCGCCTGCCCGCCGTAGCCCGGAGGGCGTAGGAGGGTTCCCCCATTCTCCCTCTGCGTTCTCCGCGCCTCTGCGGTGAAGGCCTTGTCAAAATGTATTGACAAACCCCGTACTCGTCTGCTATCCTTCCTTCCGCCCCATAAGGCTTAGAGGCTGTTTCATAACCCCCTCTCCCTCGATGCTTGCCCGCCCGTGGCGGGGGAGAGGGAAGGGGTGAGGGTGAACCACCCTCTCCCTTGATGCTTGCCCGCCCGTGGCGGGGGAGAGGGTAGGGTGAGGGAGACCTTTGCCTGGTTCGCCGCCCCGCTTGTCGAAGCGCGGCGGAGACCCGCCGTAGCCCAAAGGGCGAAGGCTGGGCGGGGCGCTCGTTGCCGTCGGGTCCCTGTTCGCCGTTGGACCCCTTTGGGGGGGCACATCCATTGCAGCAAGCGCATGACACGCCGAGATCGGCCGATCGCAGGCCGACCGAATCTCCGCCGGAGCGGTTCATCGGCTGGCGCCAGTATGGCCGTTTCGGTGCTTGACACTTACAGGGAGGCGTCGTAGGGTAGGATTAGGCTCGTTCGGAGGCGGGCCGCATTGGGCTTCGGATACGGGTCGCGCCGAACCCCGATTTCCACCCACTTCCGGGACGCGACCCCGGCGACTGCCGGGAAGGCGTAGAGCATGCCCCCTGCGAGATCGGTGGAAGACCTGAAAAAGAACGCCGTCACCTTCTGGCCCACTGGGTTGGCGGATAAGGCCGAAGATGTTAGCGTCATTCCACGGCTGATCGAGACCCAAGACAAGTTTATCAGCCTTCTCTACCTGGCGGACAAGTCCCCCGTTTGCTGGAAGAACGTTCTGCCTCAGACGGTCCAGTTGCCGCCGAACCTATTCCTCAAGCACCTGATGGTTCTCACGGACCTGGGCGGAGAGCCTCTGAAGCGACTCAAGACGGAGATAGCGGGGGTTTTCCGGAACGGCAGAATTGACTATGTCTGGCGTGAGCGGCAGTACGCCTACGATTTCCGGTCCTTGGCAACCCGTGGCGGGTGGGACAACAAGAGCCTTAAGGTGGACGGCAAAGGTATCAGGACACCTGGTGCGCTTACTCCACCGATGGAAGACGTCGCAATGCTACTGATGTTCGGCGCTTCCGCCATCCACGCCGCCCTGCCGGACGTTATTACGGATAAGTGCATCCTGGGAGATATGCTAGGCAAGAAGCAGGAACTTGACCGCTTCGTCCGCCAACGCTACATTTGGGTCAGCAAGATAACCGGCGGGGCCACCGCCAATGCCCTTGGCCATTTGGCCCAGGAGTACGTTAGGGAACGCCTGCAAACATTGTTGCCGGATTGGGGCTTCTCGCGCAAGAGCATTCCCGACATCAGCCAGACCGGCGGGCGCACCGAGATCGCCTTCGACATGGTGGCGGCGTCTCCGACCGGCCAGTACTGCGCTATTGAGGTCAGTTTCCAGTTCACCACCAACAGCACCATCGAACGCAAGGCGGGACAGGCCAAGACACGCCACGCCGTGCTCGCGCGAAACGGGCACCACATAGCCTACGTCATTGACGGAGCGGGCAACTTCGAGCGTGCATCCGCTCTCACAACGATATGCCGGTATAGTGACTGCACCGTGACTTTCAAGGACGAGGAGATCGAGACCCTGGCCAAGTTCCTTCTCTCGATCCGTGGCGCGAAATCCCTGTAATGGCTCACAGAAGCGAGACAAACTGCTCTCTATCGCGCAAGCACGTGAAGGTCGGGTGCGCAAGCGACCTGGCGGTGCTTGAGGCGCGGCAACCCGCGGTCTGGACATTCCTCCTGCCTTTTGCCCCAAGTGTCACCGGCTGCCGCGTTTCGGGCGAATGGGTTAGCGCCCTAAGAGCCTTTTTGGGCAGGATGAACGGGCAAAGCACCGTCTGCATCCTCACAACGCCCGAAGGCGCAGCCACCCTTTGGCCACAATTGGAAGACCTCCTCCGGTTTCATCTTTGGGTCGGCGTGAAAATCCGCCGGCCAGAAGTAACAGCAGGCGGGCTGCCACTCCACCACGCGGCGCTCCTTGTCATGACGAAGTATCGAGAGAGCCTGCGCCACACCAAGACACGCATCGGCTATACCTACTGCCCGGCCTGCGACAGGACCACCAAGGACTACGGCGGCAAGAAGCACACGTATGATCCTTACGGGACTCTTATGTCAGACGTCTGGCGCGACATAGACTGTGATCCCGCGCAGTTCCCGGTATCAGTTGTCGGCCGATTGCAGGACCTCTTCGGACTGCCGCCGTATGAGAGCCTGAACCTGGTTGATCTGCGTGCGTTGCGCGTGCTGAAGCGGGAGCATGAGGCATCACCGCCAAACCCACCCGGCCAGTTCCAGGAATTGCCGCAAGGACTGCGGTCGGAACTGATTAAAGGAGAGTGCCTGGAGGTGCTTCATCAAGTCCCCTCCGACAGCGTAGACTTCTGCTTTGCCGACCCGCCCTACAACCTCAAGAAGAAATACGACAACTGGAACGATGGCATCGATGTTCGAGAATATTTTGAGTGGTGCGACCGGTGGCTGGCCGAACTCGCAAGGGTGTTGAAGCCGGGCAGAACGCTTGCGGTGCTTAACATCCCCTTGTGGGCCATTCGGCATTTCACTTTCATGGCAAAGATACTGGAATTTCAGAACTGGATCGTTTGGGAGGGCCTGAGCCTCCCGGTGCGCATGGTCATGCCCGCACATTACTCAATCGTATGCTTCTCCAAGGGGCCGCCTCGCATCCCGCCCGGCCTGATTCCGGCAGACCGCTGCCGCTTGGAAAGAGAATCGCTCACCGCCCTTAAGGAATTGTACTGCTTACGCCAGGACTGCGTGCGAGCGCGCCGCCTGTTGGACCAACGGGATTCGGAGGCCCTCACGGACCTTTGGTGGGACATCCACCGACTCAAGCACAACAGCCGACGAGTGGATCACCCCTGCCAACTGCCCCCTGCTCTTATGAGAAGGCTCATCGCCCTGTTCACGAAGGAGGGCGAGTGCGTCTTGGACCCATTCAACGGCGCGGGGACAACCACTCTGGCCGCCGAACAACTAAATCGGGACTTCATAGGCATTGAACTCTCGCCGAAATATCACGAATTGGCGAGCAAGAGACATGCCGAACTGCGATCGGGCCTGGACCCGTTTGAGAAAACGAGTCGTGTGCCCAAGGCGAAGAACAGCAACGTGAAGCGCCTGCCCAAGCAACACTATGCGGTGCCCAAGAAGGACCTGCAACTCGATGTCAGAAGGATCGCCCGGGAACTCGGCCGCCTCCCCTCGCGCGAGGATGTGGTAAGACTTGGCAAATATTCAATTGAGTATTACGATAAGTACTTTATCAGCTGGGGCGAGGTGTGCGCCGCCGCCAGGAACGCCGGGATGAATGAGAGGCGCACCCTGATCCTGCGAGACGCAACCCCGCCGAGGCAAATGGTTCTCGATCTGGATGCCGGCCCGTCAGGAATTCGGGGAACACCACACTGATTTCGGTTTTCCGATTGCCGCCGACAGGCATTTCCGGCCCTCTGCCTTTCGCCGTCCATTCCGCGTTCCGCGTTGTTTCGCCGTTCCCCCCATTTCCGCCTTTCTCTGCGATCTCCGCGTCCCTTCGACTCGCTCCGCTCGCTCAGGGCAAGCCTCTGCGGTGAAGGCTGTGCCGTTTCGCCGTCCAATCCGCAATCCGCAATCACCCTCCCCCTCCGCCGTCCTCTGCGCTCTATGCCCCGGCGCGCCGGGGTTGAAGGCTGCGCAATTCCCATGCCAAAGACGCGGAAAAAAAGTTATTAACATAAAGGTATGCACATGACATGGATGAAAAGAGTGCGAAATTTGGCCTAAAAACCGGTAAAAACCGGTCCAAAAACGTGAAAAAACCCCTAAAAAAGTCAAAATTTGCGCTAGCCCATCTTACCAAAAGCACCCCGTCCGCCGAAAAAAGCCCCCGGGCGCCAGCGCCAGGGCCTATGGGTTCCAAAAAACCGCCCAAAAATATCCCCTAAAACCTCCTCAAAAAAGTTATCCACAATCGCCGCCCGCGCTCAGTCCATGTGGAATACTTCTTCGATCGTGTGCCACCACTCGCCTTCCTTGCGCGCGGGCACGGGCACCTGGAGCGGGTCCGTGTGCGTCCACCAGCGCTTGGTGGCGGGGTCGGCGGCCATCCGCGCCATGTCGCCCTTGAAGTCGTCCCCCGTGTACTCGAAGTAACTGAACAGATAGTACTTGCCCGGCGCCACTTCGGCGAGGTAGATGGAGTAGTTCTGGATATTCACTTCGCGGAGCCTGGCGAGGACTTCGGGCCAGACCGCGGCGTGCAACCGTTTGTATTCGGCGATGTTCTCTTCTTTGATGCCGATCACCGAGCCGTAGCGCTGCACCTTGGCTTTGCCCGTCACACATCCCGCGACAGCGAAGCAAAAGGACACGATGATAGCGGCTGCTATGAGTCCGATGTGCCTGTCCATCGCGTGAACCTCCTGTCCAATCATGGCCCGTTGGGTTGCGTAGTGCCGTATGTTATCAAGGATATCCGGCCGGTGCAAGCAGCAGGTGATTGAGTCCGTAGACTTCTGTAAAAGCGGCTCGGCGCAAGGAGTGGCGAGCCGGTAGCATCTCCTGAATCGAGAACCTTTAGAGGAAGGAGGTGAGGTGCTCCCCATTGTCAAGACCAAAAATGTCCTGGATTAAGATGGTCTCAGAGTCCAATCCCGATGCATCGGGACTGGAACGGAAGGAGCCCGTAGGGCGACCCGCCTTGGGCGGGCAACCGGGCGCGTCGCCGCGCGGCGGGAATCCCGGACCAAGTCCCCTATCGCAAGAAGACGCGGATCGCGCTCTTGCAGGTGGCGCGGGCGTTGGCCAACGGCATTCGGGTCCAGGCCTGGACCTTCGACGCGTGGTACGGCCGGGGCGGGGAGTTCCTGGAGGGCTTGCAGCGTCTGGGCCAGAACTATGTCGGCGAGGTCCCCTCGACCCTGACCGGTTGGTTGCGTGAGCCGAAGATGCTCGTGCGTCCGACGCCTCGGCAGGCCCACCGACGGGGCCCCAAGCCACGATTTCCGCGGCTGGCGCGCAAAGCCCTCGCGGCCGGCGAAGTGCGGAACCTGGTCACTTACTCGCGCCTGTTCCAGCGGCAGCCGTGGGTGCGTTTCCGCGTCAAGGACGGCGAGAACGGACCGAGGGTCTGCCAGATCCAGTACGCGCCGTTTTACCCGAAGCGCCCGGACGGACTTCCCGGCCCGATGCACGGACTGGTGGTGGCGCGGAACGTCCTGGAGCCGGACAGCGTCAAGTACTTCCTCTCGAATCCCGGCGCGCCGGGATCGCCCGGGGTGCTGCTGGAAGACCTGGTGCGCGTGGCCTTTTCGCGCTGGCCGATTGAACAGTGCTTCGAGCAGGCCAAGAACGAACTGGGGCTGGACCACTTCGAGGTGCGTTCCTGGGAGGCGATCCACCGCCACCTGTACGTCACGCAACTGAGCCACCTGTTTTGCGCCCGTGTGCATCAGCGCCTCAGAGAAAAAAACGACTGCGAGCCTCTACCTCACCGTCGAGCAGGTCCGCGAGGCGGCGTCCGTCTGGGTCGAGGTCCAATCCTTGTCCGCCCCGGCCCGACGCCGGAAGTACCACGAAGCGGCCGAGCGGATCGCATACTACCGGCGCCGCAACCGGCAAGCCCGACGGTCCCATACGAAAACAACCCGACGACGGCTTCGCAAACTCGGCATCAAGGTCAATCAGTTGAAGTCCTGTGTGCCGGGTGAACCGTGACTAATCCTACAACGCCACTTGACCCTTTTGCGCGGTGGGTTCGCCGCCCCGCCCGCCTTCGCCCTTCGGGCTACGGCGTGGCAAGCAAGCGGGGCGGCGAAACGGGTGTGGCGTGCGGGGGGAGTTGATTCCGGTTGACCGGGGGGGCGGGGGGTTTACAATGGCCGCCACCGGTGGAATTGAGGAACGTTATGGCCGACGCGAAACAGCCGCTGGCTTTCATCACGGGCGCGACGGGAATGATCGGGAGCCACCTGGCGCGCCGGCTCCTGGACGAAGGGTGGCGCGTGCGGGCGCTGGCGCGCCGGACGAGCGACACGGCCCTCCTCAAATCCTGGGGCGTCGGGCTTGTTGAGGGCGACGTCGGCGACCCGGCGGGCTCGTTTACCCCCCACCTGGAGGATGTGGATTACGTGTTCCATTGCGCGGCGATGGTGTCGGACTGGGCGCCGCTCGAGGAGATGGTGCGGGTGAACGTGGAGGGGACGCGGCACCTGGCGGAGGCGGCGATCGCGTGCGGTCGGATGAAGCGGTTCGTTTTCTTAAGTTCGATGGTCGTCCTGGGGATGGCGCCGCAGCGGGAGTTGGACGAGACGGCCCCGATGATCCACACGGGGGACCATTACAACCTGACGAAGATCCGGGCGGAGGAGACGGTTCGGCGGTTGGCGTCGGAGCGCGGGTTGCCGGCGGTCATCGTCCGGCCGCCGTACGTGTACGGTCCGCGGGACCGTCAGTTTTTGCCGCGGGTCCTGGAGAACCTGAAGAACGGGAAGTTCCGTTTCGTGGGTTCCGGGCGCCATCCGATCAGCCTCTGCCACGTGGGGAACCTCGTGGAGGCGCTGTACCTGGCGGCGACGCGGCCGGAGGTGGTCGGCGAAGTGTTCCTGGTGACGGACGGGGACGCGGTGAATCGCGTGCGGCTGATGGAAATCATCTGTGAGGAGACGGGTTACGCGATGCCGACGCGTCACGCGCCGACGTGGGTGGTGCGGTTGGCGTGCCCGGTGATGGAGGGACTGTGGCGGCTGAAGGGGGCGAAGGAGCCGCCGCTCGTGAACAGGTTCCGGCTGAAGTTCATGACGACGCCGCTGACGTACCGGATTGAGAAGGCCCGGCGTCTGCTGGGTTACGAGCCGAAGGTCGGGACGGAGACGGGGTTGCGCGAGACGCTCGGGTGGTTCCGTGAGAATCGTGCGGAGTTGATGCCGTAGGAACGGCGCGGCGCGCGGCGGGGCGAACGGCGAGCGCCGCGCCCGCCTTCGCTGGAGGCTTCGGCGTGGCAAGCAAGCGCGGCGGCTAAATGTGGACGGCGCGCGGGGCAAAACATTTCACCCGGTACGCGGTTAGGCGATGGCGTTGGCGAGGCGGATGATGTCCTGGACGGAGTAGGTTTCTCCCCTGGCGGCCGGGTCGAGGCCGACGGCGCGGAGGCGTTCGGCCCAGTGCTCCGGCGTTCCCCCCAAGGTCGGCGAGAGGGCCAGACTGCGCGCGGCCTGTTTGCGGCGATGGCCGAACAGGCCTTCGATGGTGGCGCGAAAGGCGGCGAGGTCGGCGATGCGCTGTCGGCGTTCGGCCGAGGGAAGGATGCGGACCATCGCGCTCCGGACGCGCGGTCGGGGCCAGAAAACGCTCGGGGCGAGCCGGCGAAGGACCTGGACCTCGGCGAGGGCCTGAACGATGACGCCGACGGGCCCATAGTCGCGAGTGGCGGGAGCGGCGGCGAGGCGGTCGGCCACTTCCTTCTGGACCGTGAAGACGAGCCGCTCGGGCACGGGTCCGGCGACGAGAAGTTCGGCGACGAGAGGCGTGGCGGCGGCGAAGGGGAGATTGGCGACGAGTTTCAAGGCGCCGCCGAGGCGCGCCAGCCGCGACCGCACCCGTTCGACGAGGGCGGGGGAGAGTGTGTGCTTGTCCTTCAGCGCGTCGGTGCGGAGGAGGTCGAGGTTCGCGGCGGCGGCGAGGCGTTCGCGTGCGACGGCGGCGAGGCGCGGGTCGATTTCGACGGCGACGACGGCGCCCGCCTGCTCGACGAGGAGTTCGGTCAGGTTGCCGACGCCGGCGCCGACTTCGAGGACGGTGTCGGTCGGGCCGAGTTCGGCCTCGGCCACCAGGAGTCGCATGAGGTTGCCGTCGACGAGGAAGTTCTGGCCGAGGCGGCGGTCGAGCCGGAGACCGGCCTCGGCGAGGAGGGCGCGGATTTCGGTCTGGGTGGGCGGATGGGTCATAGCGCTGCTTTCGACGGTTCGACGTGACATTTTAGCAGCAAGCGGCGCCAGGAGCGCATGGGAAAAGGCCGGTGCCCAGGGGTTGCTTGACGCCGCGACTGGGCGGGTGTAGAGTTTGTGTCGAATGCGGCGAGGGAATGGGCGGCGGGCTTTTGCGAGGCGCGGCGGAGGATGAGGGATGACTTTGAAAGTGACCATTGATCGGCGTGCCATTGCCGACTTTTGCAAACGGCGCCATGTCCGCAGGTTGGCGCTGTTCGGTTCGGTTTTGCGGGAGGACTTTCGCCCGACGAGCGACGTGGACGTTCTGGTGGAGTTCGAGCCGGGCTGCGTGCCTGGCCTGGACTTCATCTCAATGGAAATGGAACTGTCGGAACTTTTGGGTCACAAGGTGGACCTGAGTACGCCGAACTTTCTCAGCGCCTACTTCCGCGATCGCGTTCTGGCCGAGGCCGAGGTGCTTTATGCCGCGCCGTGATCCCCGAGTGACGTTGTGCCAGATGCGCGACCATGCCCGGGAGGCGATGGATCTGGCGCGGGGCAAGACCCGGAAGGACTTGGACGAGGAACGGGTGCTCAATCTGGCGCTGGTTCGGCTTCTGGAAATCATCGGCGAGGCCGCCAACCGCGTGCCCGCGACAGACCGCGAGCGGTATGCGCGGGTTCCGTGGGAGCAGATCATCGGTTTGCGCCACCGTCTGATTCACGCCTACGACCGGGTGGACTTCGATATCCTCTGGCAGATCGTGACGCGCGACTTGCCGCCCCTTGTGGCGGAACTGGAGAAGATCCTCGCCTCCGATTGACCGGGGTCCGCGGGTCTTTCACCCTCGTCCTGCGGTCCGCGCTGCTGCGCGGCCGCGTTGAATCATTTCCACCGCCAGGCGGATGGCCTGTTTCATGCTCTCGGGGTTCGCGATGCCGCGGCCGGCGATGTCGAAGGCGGTGCCGTGGTCCGGGCTCGTGCGGACGGTCGGCAGGCCGAGCGTGATGTTGACGCTGGAGTCGAAGGCGACGGTCTTCAGCGTGATGAGACCCTGGTCGTGGTACATGGCCACGAGGAGGTCGAACTTCCCTCGCGCGGCCTGGTGGAAAGCGGTGTCGGGCGGGAGCGGCCCGAAGGCGCAGATGCCGGCGGTCTTGGCTTCTTCGATGGCGGGCCCGATGATTTCGCGTTCCTCGTGACCGAAGCGGCCGGCCTCGCCGGCGTGAGGATTCAGGCCGAGGACGCCGAGACGCGGCAAGGCGATGCCGAAGAACCGTTTCAGGGCGTCGTCGGCGAGGCGCATCGCCGAGAGGATGCGCTTGACGGTGAGCGAGCGGATGGCCTCGAGGAGCGCCAGGTGGATGGTGACGAGGACGACGCGGAAAGGTCCGCCGGCGAACATCATGGCGACCTCCGCGGCGCCGAACTTTTCGGCCAGGAGTTCCGTATGGCCGGGCCAGGGGTAGCCGGCGAGGTGGACGGCTTCTTTGCTGATGGGAGCGGTGATGAGGCCGTCGGTCCGCCCCGCGCGTGCGGCGTCGATGGCGGCGAGGATGAACTGGACGGCGGCCCGGCCGGATTCGGCGGTCGGCCGGCCGCGAGAAATCTCGGCGCCTTTGAGGCCGGGGGGGACGATGAGCGCGACGTCTCCGGCCCGGCCGTCCCGCT
>Ga0315288_10001140_pt1 | contig 34183 bp, 37 predicted proteins | sample YL17G11_20_MG_FD_203454 | JGI IMG/M metagenome (GOLD analysis project Ga0315288, IMG submission 203454) | Sediment microbial communities from Yellowstone Lake, YNP, Wyoming, USA - YL17G11_20 | ecosystem: Environmental > Aquatic > Freshwater > Lake > Sediment | place: USA: Wyoming | collected...
ACTCCCAATTATCTGCCAACGGACGAAAAGTACAAGTTACGGGTCGCACCGTCCTATTATTAGTCTAAACTCAAATACTCAACAACGCACATTACGTAATGGCACAAACAGATCCCAGCGTTTCGTCAGGTTCCGAAAGCGCGTGATGATATGGACTAGAAATCATGCAAGAATCGCTTGACAACAACCTCCCCTTGGCACCACTTCTTGGGTCTTGACGAGAACGTGCTGGTCGGGCTATCCCAGTTCCTGCAGTCGTATTCGATGGCTTGCCTGCAGTTGCAGCACGCGTAGCCGGTGGAGCGTTCTCACTCTGAATCGCGACGGGACACGCGGCCGCACAGGTTCTACGCGCGCATTTGCGCGAAAGTAAACAAGAACAATGCCCCCTCCATTTTGAGGAGGGGGCTTTGGCTATTTCAGGCGGACAGGCCACAACACATCATTGAGCAATACCAAGATCGCGCTGCTATGCTTGATGGATTGACCGTACAAGGAATCAGTACATGAGCCGGGTATCCAGCACATTCCGTAGCGGCGCGCCAGCCAGATAGCGCCGCAGGTTGTCGCAGAACAAATCGGTGATCCGCTGGTTTTCGTGGTCACTGGTGCTGGCAGAGTGCGGGCTGACCAAGACGTTGGGCATTTCCCAGAGTGGACTCTCCAGAGGCAATGGTTCTACCGCGAACACATCTAGCGCCGCGCCACTCAGATGACCTGAACGCAGCGCCTCGATCAACGCGGGCTCGTCCACTGCAGCGCCACGAGCGATGTTGATAAAGTACGCGCCCTTTGGCAGTAACGCCAACTCAGCAGCGCCGATCATGTTTTCTGTCTCAGGAGTGTGCGGCACGATTACCACCAGATACTCGGCGAGTGGGAGCATCTGGTGCAAATCCGCCACTGGGAAGAAACGGTCAACGACGCCAGAGACAGCCCGGAGGTCAGTGCCGATTGTTTGCATGCCTACGGCCTTGGCAAGCCGCGCGACCTCTGAACCGACGCGCCCCAATCCGACCAGCCCCAACGTGCGGTTCTCCAGGTCTGTGCTGGCATAGCGCTCCCAATGCTTGCACTGCTGATCGCGCTGCATACGCGCCGCTCCCTTGTTGTGCATCAGTATTGCCATCAGGCAGAACTCTGCCAATGGTCGCGCATGTACACCGCTGGCGGTCGTGAAGATCGTATTCGGCATTCTCGTGTCGTAGCCGTTCCGTTTCACAAACTGCCCGATGCCGGCGCTGGTAGACTGGATCCAGTGCACGTTCGGCGCAAGGTCTGGCAAGTCGGCGCGATGAGTAGGATCAAAGTCGAAGAGAATGTCGGCTTGGGCGAGCAATTCCCGCCAACGCTTTTCCTGCTCAGGCGTACGATTCAAATTGGGGTCACCGGTATGATCGGCAGCATAGCGCGGTAGCCGCAGCAACTCTGGTTCATGGATGACGTTGAGCCGCGCGTCTACCTCACGGATGCGCTCGACGTATTCGGGTTCCAGGTAACTGCAAATGAGAACGTTGTAGTTGGATGTTTGCATAGAATGAATCCTCGCAATGTCACATTGTCACATCAGACCCGAAGGGTTTGCGCGCAAGCGACCCTTCGGGTCTGATCTATGTTCGCGCAGACCAATCGCGCAGGAACTGAACCAGCAGGCGCACCCCCAAACCGGTAGCCCAACGCGGCGTGTACGGTTTATCGGTGGTGGTCGAGACTAACCCGGCGATGTCCAGATGCGCCCAGGAAAAATCCTTGGCGAATTTGCTCAGGAAATACGCCGAGGTGATGGCGCTGCCCGGCAGTCCGCCGCTGTGCTTGATGTCCGCTACGTCGCTCTTGAGCCGTTCGCCGTACTCTTCGAAGAGGGGCATCCGCCACACGCGCTCAAAAGTTGCCTGGCCGGCTGCTTCGAAACGCCGCGCGAGATCATCGTCATTCGCAAAAAGCGCGATGGCATGGTCTCCCAAAGCGATAGCGCGCGCGCCGGTAAGCGTGGCAATGTCAACGATAGCATTGGGCTTGTAGCGCGCGGCATAACACAGCGCGTCGGCGAGCAGCATCCGTCCTTCGGAATCTGTGCTGATCACCTCGATCGTCTTGCCGCTCATTGCCCGCACCACATCGCCCGGTTTATACGCCTTACCGCTCGGCAGATTTTCGGTGGCGGGTACCAAGCCGACGACGTGCAGCGGCAGTTTGAGCGCGGCAGCAGTGCGCATGGCGCCCAACACGTCCGCGCCGCCAGCCATGTCGCCCTTCATCCGGTCCATGTCTTCACGCGGCTTGATCGAGATGCCGCCCGAGTCGAAGGTGACGGCTTTGCCGATCAACACAACGGTGTCGAGAGCATCGCGCCCGGCATTGTATTCCAGGATGATGAACTTGGGTGGTTGCTCGCTCCCCTGCGCGACTCCCAGGAACGCGCCCATTCCCAGTTCCGCGATCTCGGCTCTGTCCAACACCTGGCACACCAGCCCTAATTCGTCGGCGATCTCCTGGGCGCGGCGCGCCAGGAATGTCGGCGTGGCATAGTTGCCGGGCAAGTTGACCAGGTCGCGCGCCAGATACACGCCAGCCGCGATTTTGTGCGCCGCGTCAACAGCTGATTGCACCTCGGCGTATTTGCTCTCGTCCGCGACCACGATGGTCATTTCGGCGACATGCTTGGGGTCCTCTTCTGGCTCGGACTTTAGTTCCCTGAACTCGTACAGCGCCAGTTCGCTTCCCTCGACCACTGCCTGGGCTGCGTCCGCCGGGTTGATGCCGCAATGTCCTTCGCCGTGAATGACGGTGGCATATCTGTTGACTCGCAGGTCGCGCACGCGGCGTGCGGCAGTTGCTGCGGCGACGCGGATCGCCTCCAGGTTTAGTTTCTCTTCCTTGCCCAAGCCCACGATCAGCACACGCTTGAACGGATGCGCATCATCTGCGTAGAGTAAGGCGGTTTCCTGCACCCTCCCTTTGAAATCGCCATACGCGATCAGGCGGCTGATCTGCCCACTCAGCGCACTATCCACAGCGACAGCCGCCTCGTTCAATTGCACGGCGTCTTGCCAGTGATTGAGGACGACGAGTTCTGTTTGCTCTTGGTGGATATTGCCAAGTTTGAGTTGTACGTCCACGAATGCCTCTACTCCGCATAACTCGCGTACCACTCTTGCCGCGCCCGAAAATCGTCCGGGTAGCGCGTCACTTTCTCCGGCGTGAATTCAAAGTCGTAGCCCTCTTCCGTAATAGTCTTGACGAGATTTGCCGCGTCGAAGCGATAGCCGCTGAATCGGCTGGGGGGCTGCGCGGCTAGCCAGACCCACGCTTTGCCGAGTTCAATCGGATCCGCCCATGTGGCTTTGATTTCCGCGCGCGTCTGGTCGTATTCCGCCCAGGTGATGCGCGTCGGCTTGACGCGTATGCCGGGACCGATGGTGTTAAGCGCAATGTTGTATTGCCTGGCTTCGAGAGAGAGCGACTTGAAAAAACCCTCCAGACCGTGCTTGATGGTACAATAGGCGATCTCTTTCTTGTAACCCCGAAAACTGGATCCGCTGGCAATGCCGATGATGTGTCCACCTCCTTGATGTTTCATCACCTCCCAAACGGCGTAGGTTCCGTTGAAGAGTCCGCCCAGTCCCACGTCAATCTGCTGCTGCCAACTTTCTGGCGTCGTTTCGTCGAACGTGATCAGCGGCATGTAGATTGCGTTGTGCACAAGCACGTCGAGGCGTCCCCAACGCTCTACAATTTTTTGTATCGCGTTCTGGAACGCGTGCAAATCGGCGACATCCAGGTGCAGACTCATAAACTCCGCGCCATCCGAGCCCACGTCGCGCGCGGCGCGTGCGAGTTCATCGTCGTTGATGTCCGAGATGCAGACCTTTGCGCCGGCGCGGCCCAAGGCACGCGCAATGCCCCAGCCGATGCCGCGCCCCGATCCAGTAACTACAGCAACTTTATTCTTGAGAAGCATAGTCGAATTGTCCTTTCATTTCAGTGCTGATCAACGACACAGGCACCGAGCCATACGATAGGAAGCGATCGTGGAAACGACGCAAGTCGAAGGCGGCGACTTGCCGCGCTGCCAGGTCGCGGCGCAGTTCGTGAATCAGATTCGTGCCGATCATGTACATCATCGCCGCGCCGGGGAACATGCTGTTCTTGACCGCCTCGGCTTGCGTCGCCTCTTGCGACATGCCAACCTTGTCGCGGTAGAAATTCGTCGTGTCTTCCAGCGACCACTCTCCGTGATGGAGTTTGACATCGGCAATTGCACGTGCCGCCATGCGCAGACGCGATTGATGCATGGAGTAATGCTCAAGCGGGGTGAGAAAGCCGATCTCATCCATCAACTCGGTCGCATAGCAAGCCCATCCTTCTGCCATCGTGCCGCCGCAGAACATCGCGATGCGCGAGGCGCAATCCACTGCCGCGATTTGACCGATTCGGGATGCCGCGCGGTACGCATGCCAGTTTTGCACATGATGACCAATAGCGGCGTGATGGACGACATGATTGAGTTTGATGACGCTGTCATTATTGGCGCGCAGAAAACGCTCTTGCTCGGAAGGCGCCATCTCTGGAGTAATCGGCGCGAGCAAGAGTTCGGTGACAGGCAGGTCGTCGTAAGGCGCAGGAGAGCGGTAGAACAAAAAGTACAGATACGGCGCTGCCTCTCTTGCCCAAGCGGGTCGGGGGATGAACCGGAGCGGATAGTCTGGCCAAGTCAGCAGGTTGTGCTGGTGCGCGGCGCGGTGACACGCTTGCCACAACTCGGCATGACGCGCGTAATACTGGTCGGCTGGTGGATGCTCGTCGGCGAGTCGAGCAAGCGCATCGCGCCAGGTGTGTGCGCCGAAATCTGCCGCGTGTTGCTCAAGTTCCGCCTCGCACGCGGCGAACTGTTCTCGTGCGCGCGTCTCTACTGCGCGCGCATCCAGATCGAGAAAGTGCCCTTGGCGCAAAAGGAGCGCGAACGCATCTGCGCCGCAAGCATAGTGGTCAGTTGGGTGCAGACACAATTCGGCTTGGAGATAGTGCTGGAAATCCGCAAACGCAGTCGCGGCAATGTCCGCTGCCGCGCGCAGGCGCGGCGCGGCAACACCGCACTCTGGAATGAGTTGGTCAATCCCGCCTTTCAGGAACGCAAGCGCGCCGACACATTCCCGAATCGCGCGCTCGGTCCAAGCCGGCGGAGCCGCGCGCACATTGGCTTGGCCCTGCGCCAACAAAACGGGGATGCCATTCAGGCGATGGATCGCCGCGTCTACGCGCTGAGCCATCGGCGCAAAGGGGCGGAGGAAGAGTGACATCACGCCGAAGCCTGCCTCGCCGGTGTAGACGCAAGGATTGCCGCCCTGAAAATGTCCAGAGGGATATTTCCATTGTTGAATTTCCAGAAAACCCCCTGCCAATTTCTTGTCGAGCGATTCAGACGGCGTGAGTGGTTCAGGTGGCAACGCGCGCAAACGCGCGAGCAAGTTCGCCATATCCGCCGTTACATCGGCTACGCCGCGTTCTGAATAGTCGGGCAGACGGTCGTCGTATTCATGCACGCCGATAAAAGTCGCGTTGACCGGACGGTGGCGATAGTACGAACGGAAAAAGTCGTCGAGCCAGGCGGTGAATATCGGAGCGAGGGTTGCCATGGGCTAACGCTCCAAAGGCAGTGAGACCCAGCGACCTTCATGGTGAGACCGCTCGACCGCGTTGATCACCTCTTGCACCCACGCGCCATCCACAAAATTGCCCTGGTTGCGTTCGCCGCCATCCCGAATCTCGTCAATAAAGTCTTTGATGAGATTGGCGTAGAAGAGCGAGCGCCACGATTCGCGCGGATGACCGCCCGCGGGGTAAAACTTTTTTGGAATCTCCAACTCTTTGAACTCGACGGCGTCCGGACGCGCCGCTTTGATCGTCTCCGCGACGCCAAACTCCTCCACCAGCCGACAGATGATGGCGCCTTTTTCGCCATAGATGCGCGCCTCGATGCCTGGATAGTTGCCAATAGTGACGAAACTCGTCTGGATCGATCCGATCGCGCCGTTCGTGTATTCGGCAATATAGATATCGCCATCGTCAATGTTCATGCGCATCATCTGACCGGTCGCGCGTACCATCCGCACCGGGATAAAGTTGCGCATTGTCCCAACCACGCGCGCATAATCCGCGCCGACCCACCAGTGGCTGATGTCAATGATCGGCGCGCCGTACCCTTCCAAAGAAGAGGTCTGTAACTTGGACTGGTCGGCGGTGTGATCCACCTGGCGCAAGGGGACTTGGGGATCGAGCCACTGCGAATTTTGCTCGTAACCGTTGAAGATGAGTGGCGTGCCGACAAAGCCATCGTCAATCATGGACTTGGCATACTGGACGCCCGGACTGTAGTGAAAGGTGAAGCCCAATTTGGTTTTCAACCCTTTGCGCTTTGCCAATTCAGCCGCGCGCAGAGTATCGCGAAAATCGAACGCGACCGGCTTTTCGCAAAGGACGTGCTTGCCGGCTTCGAGCGCTGCCCCCGCAAGTTCCCAGTGCGTGTGTGATGGGGTCACGATATCAACGATGTCAACGCCGGGTCGTGCGATCACGGCTTGCCAGTCATCTGTCGCTTCTGGAATGTTAAACTGTTTGGCAAAATCCTGTGCGCGTTCCTTCACCACATCGCAAATGGCAACAACTTGGCTGCGCGGGTCGCGTTGCCAGCCGGGGATGTGCGCGGACTCCGCCCAGCGCCCCGCACCGAGGACGGCGACTCTCAGTTTGTCTGTTGTCATGTGATTCTCCTCAATCCCAGATTTCCGCAACGTCAGCATTCGCCAAGATGTAGGCGAACTCGCCGGGGAAATTCCACGATGGCGAGACCACGGCAGCCAGCATGAGCGTGCGCGCAAATGGCGCATCAAACGTCTGGCGCACGGTAAGGTCGTAGGGATTCAGCAATCTGCCCAGCACCGGCACGCCAACGACCGGTTGACCATCGAACGATTTCTGCGGATCGATCGCCGGATCTGGAACGATCAGCCCGCCCTCGCGCGGGCGCAGGATTACCAGGTTCTTGCCATGCCCCGGGGTATTGTTCACCACATACTGCTTGGGTGGCGGCTCGACCTTGCCCGACAGCATACCCAGACAGCGCATCACGTTGAAGGTGCCGCGAACTCCGCGCTCCAACCATTCGTTATACAGAAACCCGCCGCCGCCCAGCTCCGCGACAATCGTTTTGACGCCGAGGGTTTCTGCGTGTTTCCACATCTGGCGCGGTCCCCAGGTATCCTTGAGCAAGATGGGCATGTTGAAGGCGCGCGCCATGCCGGTGGATTCGCGATCCTCAGTGAACTCGATCATGTGGACGGAATGATTGTCGCCGCCGTTGTGGAAATCAATGAGGTAATTGAGATGGCGCAAAAAGCCCTCTGTGGCGACATCGGCGATCTGCTCGGTCGCGGTTTTGACTGGCTCGATATGCGCGTCGGGACCCGGCGCGCCGAATGCCTCGTTGAGATTCATCCCATCTCCCGGCGTATGGCGCGAGCGCTCGCCGACTCCGAGCGCGTTCAAGATGGGGACTACCATTACCGTCCCCGATAGTTCGGCTGGGTCCAACAATTCAAGCACTCGCTGAATAACGCCAACAGTTGGAATGATTTCGTCGCCGTGTATTGCCGCACTCAAGCCCAGCGTGGGGCCGGGTCGCGCACCCTTCAGGACGTGCAACGGCAGACGCAGCTCAGTGCCATCAGGAAGAGTGGTTACGGGCAACCACTGGAAATCCCATTTGCGATTCATGTCTTTGTCTCCAAAAAGGTTTTTAGAAGTTGGATGGTAAGTTCCACATCTCCCAAGTGGATCATCTCAAACGCACTGTGCGTGTAGCGCGTAGGCACGGCGACCAAAGCCGCCTCCACACCCTGGCGCATAAAGGTGCCGGCATCACTGACGTACGCGCTAAAGACCACCGGTTGGATGTGAATTTTGGCAGATTTGGCTGCGCGCGTCAAAGCCAGCGTCAGCGGCCGGCTATAGGCAACATTGTCCTTGTGAACCAGCGTGGGACCTGCCCCTAGGCGCGCCGAAACGTCGCGGGGGTCTACCCCGGGGACATCGCCTGCCAAGCCGACATCCACGACAATAGCCATCTCGCAACCGGATGCTCGCGCGGCAGATTCCGCGCCGATCAAGCCCGGCTCTTCTTGGATCGTGGAAACATAGGTCACATCATACACCAATCGTTCCCGATCCATCACAGCCAGTAGCCGGTCCATAATCGCCAAGCCCACGCGATCATCCATCGCCTTGCCATAGACCAGCGAACCCATGCAGCGCGTGCGCGGATTCCAGATCACCCGGTCGCCTACCTGGATGCCTCTCGCCTCAACATCGTTCCGACCCGTAGCACCTACATCTACAAAAATGTCTGCCCAGTCTGGTCTATCCTTGGCTCGCTGCTCAGCGGTCAGTACGTGGCCGGTGAGTGTGGCGAAGAAGCCTTCCACGCAGCCAGTCGCCGTCATGACCAGGGCTGGATGCCCCCACGGGAGAAACACCGGGCCGCGCTGGCTTGGACGGAGTTCTGCATCGCGCTGGCCGGTGGTGATCCACAGGAATCCATCATCCGAGACATGCTTGACGACGAAGCAGATCTCATCAGCATGGGTAGCGATCATGAGGCGTGGCCCATTGCCCCCGATATGTGCGATGAGGTTACCTACCTTGGTGATCTCCAAGTTCGTGGTGTGCGCGCGCCAGCGTTCGGCTAGAAAGTTTTGGGACTTGTCCCTCATCGCCGACCGGACCGGGCAACTCGCAGAGAGTCTTCAATAGTTCAAACACCGGGTTGCCCCTCAATCCAAGGCTTGGGCCGCGTCGGCATCGGCCAGCATGTAGGCGGTCTCACCCGGATATGTCCAGACTGGCGCCACCACAGATGCCAGCATGAGTGTCCGCGCGAAGGGTGCCTCGAACGTCTGCCGCACGGTGAGATCGTAAGGATTCACCAGCCGACCGAGCACCGGCAAACCCACTACAGGTTGACCATCGAACGCGGTTCTTGCAGTGAAGCCCGGATCCGGCACGATCATACCCCCTTCGCGAGGTCGCAACATCGTCAGGTCTTTTTCGTGGCCCGGGGTTATGCTCACTACGCGTTGCTTGGTTGGTGCTTTCACTTCACCAGGCAGCATACCCAGGAGGCGCATCACGTTAAGAGTACCGCGTACACCCCTCTCCACCCATTCGTCGTGAAGAAATCCACCACCACCCAGCTGAGCGACGATCACTTTGGCACCGTGACTTTCTGCCATTGTCCACATCCGTCCGGGGAGGAAAACGGTTTTGAGCATAATGGACATGCCGAAGGCGCGCGCCATTTTCAGCGATTCTGGATTGTCGGGGAACTCGAGCATGTGAACCGCATGGGTTTCGCCGCCGCTGTGGAAATCAATCATATAGTTGAGGTGAGACAAAAAGCCATCCCGCAGTGCATCGGCAATCTGCTCAGTGACACCCTTGACCGGTTCTACGTGCTCGCTGTGACCTGGCTCATGGAACGCGACGTTGAGGTTCACACCATCGCCCGGCGTATGGCGCGAGCGCTCGCCAACTCCGAGCGGATTGCAGATCGGCACAGCCATGATGGTTCCTTTCAATTCGGCAGGGTCTATCTCGTCCAACATCCTGCGGATGACTCCAACGCCGGGCAGCATCTCATCGCCGTGCAAAGCGCAACTCAGCCCGAGTGTTGGGCCGGGATGCGCGCCTTTGAGGATGTGGAGCGGAAGCCGCAAATCGGTTCCATCGGGGAGTGTCGTTACGGGAAGCCATTGGAACGTCGTTTTGGAATTCATGTGTCCTCCGAAAGATTGAAAATCGTGGTGCGTATTGCGAAAACATCACAGTCGCACTATTTGCTTGTTTCGCGCTGCCTCCAACACCGCGCGGATGACGCGCATGTTGGCGCGCGCGTCGCCAGGGGGAAAACGCGGCGGGTGGCGCTGCAGCACACAATCGGCAAAATGCTCAGCCATCAGGCGATATTCGTTCGTGCCCGGAATCGTGATCGCTTCACGCTCGCGCCCGCGCACGATGTAAATCGTCGCGTCCAACTCACGCGGGATAAAAGCCACGGGCACCTCGATGGCAGCTTTGGTTCCGACCACCTCGTACATCTCGCGCCGATTCGTGCGCAGCCCACAGTCGAAAACGGCGATGCGCCGGTCGGAAAAACGCAGCACTGCGCCCAGCATTTCGTCCACATCCGTTTCAGCGCCGAAATCGGCAGCCGCTGTCACCTCGAACGGTTCGTCCTGAAACATCAGACGCGCGACATTGATGCAGTAGCAGCCGACGTCCATCACCGCCCCGCCTCCGAGGTCCTTTCGCAAGCGAATATCGTTGGGGCGCGAAACCGGGAATGTGAAGGCGGATCGCACGAGCCGCGACTCGCCTACGATGCCCTGACGGATCAACTCTTGCACCTTATCCGTCTGCGGATGAAAGCGGTACATGAAGGCTTCCATCAGGTAGACGCCGTGGCGATCACACGCGTCAATCATTGCGTCACATTCTTCAGGCGTGAGTGCGAGCGGTTTTTCGCAAAGCACGTGCTTGCCCTTTTGCGCCGCGCGCATTGTCCATTCGCAATGGAGGTTGTTCGGCAGTGGGAAGTAGACAGCGTCAATCTCCTTATCGTCAAGCAGCGCGGCGTAACTGCCGTAGGCGTGCGCGATGCCCAATCGCTGCGCCGCGTCGCGCGCTTTGTCAAGCGTACGGCTTGCAATCGCAACCACGCGACCATTACGCGATGCCTGAATCGCCGGGATGACCGCATTGATAGCAATGCCTGCGCATCCGATCACACCCCAGCGCACACTACTTGAATCCATTTTTGCGACATCCTCCACGGGTTCCCACGAGTGCCAATGTGCAAACCTGTGGGAACTCATTGGAACTCTCTCTTGGGTGACGCACGGGGCAGTTCTTATAGTGTTTTCTTGATGATCTCTCCATCCTTCATAATCAAGCGTAGTTTCGAGTGATCTTGAAGGATGCGGATATCTTGCAGCGGATCGCCGTCAATCACCAAGAGATCGGCGAACATGTCTTCGCGCAGGACGCCGACTTCGGAACCCAAGCCCATGCACTGCGCGCCCATTTTCGTCGCCGTGACGATTGCCTGCATCGGCGACATGCCGGCTTCGACTAGGTAGGCTAACTCGCCGGCATTTTCGCCACGGCCGAAACTGCCCAAGTCGGTGCCGAGAGCCATCTTGACGCCCGCTGCTAATGCCTTGCGGAAACTGACCATCTGCAGGTCTAGCAAGCCGCGGGCTTTGCGCGGCATGTACTCAGGCAGGGTGCCCGGCTTCTGCTCACCCAGCGCGATGATTTTGCGCAACACGGTAAAGGTCGGCACAAGCCATGTGCCCTGGCGTATCATCTGTTCGATCAGTTCGTCGTCCAAAGCTGCACCGTGCTCGATACTGTCCACACCCGCGTCTAGGCAGATCTTGACGCCCTCGCCACCGTTGGCATGACTCCCGACTGGTTTGCCCGCCGCGTGGGCGGTATCCACGATCGCGCGCACCTCTTCGAGTGAAAACTGACGGATGAGCGGACCGCCGACTGGCGTACCGACGCCGCCGGTAGTGGCGATCTTGATCCAATCGGCGCCCGCCTGGATCACCTCACGCGTTTTCTTGCGACACTCATCCACCCCATCGCAGATGGGGCGTGGGATGCTTTGCAGCCAGGGGAACTGCGAATTGATGCCGGCGGGCTCGGTGTGATCGTTGTGGCCGCCCGACTGCGATAGGATCACGACGCTGATCTTCAGACGCGGTCCGGGAATCAAACCTTGCTCCACAGCCATCTTCATGCCGAGGTCAACGCCGGAAGCGTCGCGAATTCCAGTAAAGCCGCCGAGCAGCGTTTCCTTGAACGACTGCGCGGCTTTGAACACGGCAAGACTTGGCGGTATCGCCGCGCGTGCCACCATGCCACCGGGCAGATTGGCTAAATGGTCGTGGCAATCAATCATGCCTGGCATCAGCGTCATGCCGCGAACATCCAGCGGCATCGCCCCGGCGGGGCAAGGCAATTGGGCTTGCGGCGCGACCGCACGGATAGTGCGCCCCTCGACGACCATCGCGTACGGCACAGGTGGAACATCCTGTCCGGTCCCGTAAATGAAACGAGCGTTGCAGATATAGTGAAGTTGTTGATTCATGCTTTGTTCGTTTTCTTATGAGTGTTTTGTTCCGTCAGTGGGAAGGATGCTCACACGCGCAAGCGTGGATCCAGGGCATCGCGCAGCCCGTCGCCCAGCAGATTCATGGAGAGTACGGTGACCATGATGGCCAAGCCGGGAAAGGTCGTGATCCACCATGCCACGCGCATATAGTTGCGCCCTTCCGTCAGCATCGCCCCCCACTCTGGGGTTGGGGGCTGTGCGCCCATTCCCAGGAAACTGAGCGCGGCGCCGGAGATGATCGCGCCCCCCACCCGCAAGGTGGCGATGACGATGATGGGGGCGAGAACGTTAGGTAGGACGTGACGAAAGAGGATGCGCGCGTTCTTGCAGCCGACGACGAGCGCGGCATCTACGTAAGCATTCTGCCTGACCGACAGCACGGCTCCGCGCACGACACGCGCATACGTTGGCACCGCTGCCACGCCCACGGCGATCATCACATTAAAGAGTCCAGGCCCCAGCACAGCCACAATCGCCAGCGCGAGCAGGATGCCGGGAAACGCGAGCATGACGTCAATCAAGCGCATCGTCAGCGTGTCGAGCAAGCCACCGTAGTAGCCAGCGATCAGTCCTAGATTGACACCGATGAGGATCGAGATCGTGACCGAGATCACGCCGACCAGAAGTGAGATCTGTGCGCCGTACATCAGGCGCGTCAGGATGTCGCGGCCAAAAATATCGGTACCCAACCAGTGCTGTGGGTTGGGAGATTGGAGGCGATCGCGCGGCACCATCTCGATCGGATCGTAGGGCGCCAGCACAGATGCCAGGAGAGCCACCAAGATGAGGAGCAGCAAGCCCGCAGCGCCGAGCATGGCGCCGTGGTTGCGGCGTAACCTGGCAAAGGCATCACTCCAAAGCGTGCGCCGCGCCGACATCGTCGACGTGAACGTGGCGCCGAAACTCTCAGCAGGCTGCCGCCCGGACATGGGAACGGAGTTAGCAGGCTCACTCATAGCGAATCCTGGGGTCGAAGTAAGCGTACAAAACATCCACAAGCAGATTCATCATTACATAGATCACGGCAATGAGCAAGGTCAGTCCCTGAACCATGGGGAAATCTTTGGTGAGAATGCCTTCGACGTACAGTCTGCCCAGACCCAGACGCGCAAAGACCGTCTCTGTGATCACCGCACCGCCGAGCAGATTGCCGAATTCCATACCCATGACAGTCAGCGCGGGGATAAAAGCATTCTTGAGCACATGCCGCGCGATGATGGTGGTCTGGTGCAGCCCTTTGGCTCTAGCCGTGTTCACATATTCCTGTTGGAGTACCTCCAACATGCTCGACCGGATTAGCCGAGCCGTTGGCGCTGCCGAGATCAAGCCGAGCGCCGCCGCCGGCAAGACGAGCCGGTCAACTCCCCCTTCGCCTATGGATGGAAACCAGCGCAGATTGACGGCGAAGACAAGGATCAGGAGGAGTGAAAGCCAGAAGATCGGCATGGAGATGCCGACCAGACTGGTCAGCATGGATAGGGTATCCAGCCAGGTATTGTGCTTCAGAGCGGATATGACTCCCATGCTGACCCCGAGCGCGATGGCGAACAGCATCGCCGCCACAGCCAGTTCAAGAGTGTTCGGCAAAGCCAGCATGATGGCGTCCATCACCGGGCGTCGGCTTTGCAGCGAGCGACCGAGATCGCCGTGCAGCGCGCGCCACAAAAAGTCGCTGTATTGAACGTACAATGGACGATTGAGCCCCATGTCCTCGCGAATCTGCGCCAGCAATTCTGGGGTCACGGGCTTGTCTCCGGCAAAAATGGATGCCGGGTCTCCGGGAATGGCGTAAAGCATCAGGAACACGAGGATGGTTACAAGGATAATCGTGGGAACGGCGAGCACCAGGCGGAGCCGGATGTAATTCAGCATGACTACAATCTGCCACGTAAGATGCAGACCCGACCTGCGCGGCGCGCGAGCCGGGTCTGCACTTGGGTTAGGTTTTCGCGATGAAGGTATCGTAGAAATAGGGGTAGTTGCCGCCAATGTCCATGGCGAAATCCTGGATTCCCTTGCGATACGCGTAGATTGATTGGTCGTCGCAGAGGTTGATCATGACGGCTTCATCCAACACCTTCTTCTGGATCTTGGCGTACAGTTCTTTGCGTTTGGCTGGATCACTGGTCGCCGCGGCATCCGCGATCAGCTTGTCCATCTCGGCGTTGACGTAGTTGTTGCGGTTCGTGCCGCCGCCGGCATTCGACGAATGTACCATGATGCGCACGCCATCTGGGTCGGTAAAGGTCTCCCACCAGAACTGGAGGTGGTGCTTGCCCGCCCGCACGGCGTCGAAGTAGCCGGCGCGCTCAAGCCCGATCAGGTTGACGTTGATGCCCACCTTGCGGAGTTGGTTCTGCACGTACTGCGACATTGACTGATTGAGGGGCAACTGGCGGAAGTACAGGTCAAGCGCCAGCGGCTGACCGCCTTTCTCGACGATGCCGTCGTTGTTCGTGTCAACCCAGCCGGCGTCAGCCAGAGATTTCTTGGCTGCCGCGAGATCATAGGGGTACATCTTGCAAGTCTCGGGGTCGTAACCAAAGATGCTGGGCTGTATAATGCTGCAAGCCACCGGGTAGACCCCATCGAAGACGGCATCCGACATCCCTTTCTTGTCAATGGCCTGTTGGATGGCGCGACGGACCGCCAATTGGTCCGTGGGTGGGCGTGTGACGTTCATCATCAACGACTCGCCCGAACCACCTTGAGCCAGCGCGAGTACCACGATATCGGGGTTTGCCTTGAGGCGCTTGACATCTACGGTCGGAACATCCTCGATGAAGTTGACTTCCCCTGTCTCCACTGTGCCAGTGCGCGTGCCCGTCTCCTGGATCACCTTCCAGGTGATGCTCTCGAGGTACGGCGGCCCATTGTGCTTCATGATGTCTGGCGCCCACTTGTAATCCGGATTCGGCACGAGGACCGCTTCGCTCCCTGGCTTGAAGGATTTCAGTATGAAGGGTCCACTGCCGACGATCATCGTCACTCCGTAATCCTTGCCGTACTTTGCCACTGCCGCCGGCGAGGTGATGCCCAGATACGGAGTAGAACAGGAATCGAGGAAAGGCGCGTAGGGCTGCTTGAAGGTGACTTTGACTGTATAGTCGTCAATCACTTCTGTGGACTTGTAAGGCCCCATTAGACTCAATGCCGTCTGCGATTTCAGAGCTGGGTCCACGATACGATCGAAGGTGAACTTGACGGCTTTGGCATCAAAGGGTGTGCCATCGTGGAATTTCACGTCCTTGCGCAATTTGAAGGTGTACTGTGTAGCGTCTGGGGAAGCCTCCCACGAGGCAGCCAGCCCAGGGGCGAACTGACCTGCTTTGGGCTGCCACACCAGCGGCTCGATCACGTGAATGCCCAGCCGTCCGGCACGCGTAGAGGTTGTGGCATTCGGGTCGAGGTCGTCGAAGGGGCTCGACCACGCGTAAACGAGTTTGCCTGTCCTCACCGGGGTGGGCGTAGCCGGAGGGCGAGTGGGGGCGACGGTCGGTGGGACAGCGGTTGGCGGTACCCCAGTCGGCGGTACGCTGGTCGCTGCCGGCGCAGGCACCGATGTAGGTGGGGGCGGAGGCGCGGGAGTGGGAGGAGGAGCGCCGCAGGCAGTCGCCAGATAAGCCACGATCGCTGCGCCCGCACTGCTTCCCACCAGGCGTAAGAAATCACGACGACTAATTCCACGTCGGTTTGCTTCTTTCAACAGTAGCGCTTGCGTCTGACTGTCGAGTTGATTAAAGTCCATGTCAATGGCTCCTTTTCGATACTGTAATGACATGCTACCGTGTCCAGCCGGACCAGCAGGACAACGGCAGCCAATTGATAAGAGTGTGCATCTCTGGTGTCCGCTTCTCCTTTCTTTGCGGGTGACAGCAAATCCAAATTCCAATCACCAACACCAATCTGATCTGCCAATCGTCAGCCATTCTAGGCAATCTCCTCCTTCAACACATTATTGCATCGGCACGGCAAGAAAATCAAATTTCCAAACGCACGACCTCCTCGACTGGCAGCCGATACGGAGGCGGAGGATCCACAGCCGGGTATCCCAAGGCAATCAGGAGTAGCGGCGTAATCTCTTTGGGAATGGGCAAGGTCTGTTTGAGTTTTTGAGGATCGAATCCGACGACGCAACAGGAACCCAAGCCAAAGCAGGTCGCTGCCAGCAACATGTTTTGCACGCAGCCCATACAATCGAGCACGGTCAACAGTTGCCGGCCTTTCTGACCATAGCGCGCGGTCATGCGCTTGACGTCGTAACAGACGACGACGATGACCGGCGCGCTCATCAACCATTCCTGGGTATGCACGCCGCCGCGCGCAGTACTGCCGGCATCTGTGCAATCCACCACCTGCCGCCGCGCCTGACGAACGATCACAAACTCCCATGCTTGCATATTGCCCGCGGATGGCGCCCACATCCCTGCCTCGACGATCTGCTTGACCAGGTCGTCTGGCACGGGCTTATCCAAGAAAGACCGCACGCTACGCCGGCGGTGAATCGCCTCCAGAACGTCCATGTGATTCGCCTGGTTACCACTTTTCGTGATGCAAATAGTCTTCCAGCGGCAAGCGCGGCTTTTGCCCTGGCTCTACCTCGGAGTATCCCATCACAATCATGATCAACGGCTCGACATGGCGCGGCAACTCCAAAAGTTTAGCCATTGCGTCGTGGTCGAACTCGCGAATCAAGCAACTTTTGACCTGATGCTCGAGCGCAACTAGGCGCATGTTCTGGACGGCTGCGCCCGTGTCCTGAATCCCGAACAGTTTCTCGCCGATCTCGCCGTAGCGCGCTTTGGCGCGCATGTGGTCAAGACAGACGATCAGCACCACCGGCGTATCGCAGAGCCAATGGCGCCGCTGCGCCCCGCCGGTGCCAGGTCGCATCAGCGAGTCCAGCAGGGTTTCCACGAGCGCGCTTCTTCGTTGCAGATCGCGCACGGCGATAATTTCCCAGGGTTGGCTATCGCCGGCGGAAGGCGCCCACGCCGCCGCTTCGACGATGGCGTTCAACTCCGCATCGCCAATGTTTCGCTCTGCGTACTCGCTGACGCAGCGAACACGTCGTAGTTGATCGGTTATCGTCACGGACTAGACTCGTTCGCGGCGATGCGGACCGCGGATGGAGAGTTTCCCAGCAGTATAGCCCCCATCCACGAAGATGTTTTCGCCGGTGACAAAAGCCGCTTCATCCGAAGCGAGGTAAAGCACCATGCTCGCGATTTCTCGCGGGCGACCGAGTCGCGCCAGCGGCACCATAGTCAGAAATGTCTCGACGTATTCAGATTTCGCAGCATGAGGGGAGATGCCGGAGATGTCGGTCAAGCCCGGACTGACGCAGTTGACGGTGATGTTGTATGGACCCAACTCCATCGCCAGCACTTGAGTGAACATCACGACCGCCGCTTTCGAGACGCAATGAGGTGCTGCCTGTGGGCGCGCGTTGCCAGCGGCGGTGGAGCCGATGTTGATGATTCGCCCCCCTCCGCCTTGGCGAATCATTTGGCGCGCCGCAGCCCGCGAACACAGAAACGGTCCCTTCAACTGCGTGTCCATCTGATAATGCCAGTCTTCCTCTGTGAGGGTTACCACTTCTCCGTGCAGATAGCATCCCGCGTTATTCACCAGAATATCCAGCCGACTGTATGCCTTCAGCACGGCTTCCAACATCGCGTCCACTTGGTCGGACTTGGAGACATCGGTCACGGAAACCATCACCTCTCCCCCCTCGGCGCGCAGGTTATCCGCAACCATCTCCGCCACTTCTTGGTTGGTGTCGGCGATAACACCCTTGGCGCCTTCCTGCACGAAAGCGGTGATGAGAGCGCGGCCGATGCCATGCGCCGAGCCAGTCACTAGGGCGACCTTGCCTTCGAATCTTGTGTTGTTCACGGATTGTCTCCTTGGGGGCGCGACTCGGCGTGTGGTCCCTGAATACTCAACTTACCCGCGCCATAACCGCCATCCACAGCCAAGGCTTGGCCGGTAATGAACGCCGCTTGCTCCGAAGCGATAAACAACACTGCATAAGCGATATCCTCCGGGCGCGCGAGGCGACCCAACGGGATCATCGTCAAGTGGTTCGCGATGTACTCCGGCGTAGGCCCGCCATGGCGAGACGTAGCCGCGATGTCGGTCAAGCCGGGGCTGACACAATTGACGGTGATTTGATGCTTGCCCAGCTCGAGCGCCATTACCTTCGTCAACATGATAACACCCGCTTTTGAAGCGCAATGAGGCGCTGCCTGAACGCGCGCGTTTGTCCCCGCACCCGAGCCAATATTAATGATTCGACCTCCTTGTCCCTGTCGAATCATTTGCCGGGCGGCGGCACGCGAACAAAGAAATGTTCCGTTCAACTGCACATCCACTTGATAGTCCCAGTCCTCCTCGCTCATATCAATCACGTACTTGTGGAGCCCCACACCGGCGTTGTTCACGAAGATGTCGAGCCGGCTATGCGCCTTCTGTATAGTCTCCATCATGGCATCCACTTGAGCCGCTTCGGTAATGTCGGTCGTGCAGACCAAGACATCGCCACCTTCAGCCCTCAGGTTATGTGCAACCATCTCAGCCCATTCACGGTCAATGTCAACAATGACACCTTTCGCGCCCTCCCGCACAAACGCAGTGATAATTGCTCGACCGACGCCGGATGCAGCGCCTGTGACTGCGGTGACCTTACCCTGAAAGCGCTTATTGTCCAAAAATGACCTCCTGCCAAGTGCTTTGATTGTGCTTCGCCCAATCAAAAGTATATGGCATATAGAATGAAATGTCAATAGCGTTCCCGACAGGTCGAGTGGCGAATTTCGCCGTCCATGTGTTCGGACCGTGCACGACCGCGTCGCGCTGCGCGTTGTTGCCGAGCGGCACATGCGCGCAAGCGTGGTGATGGGTCCCATCAGTTAAATTTCGCGTGTGCGTTTCCGTGATTGTGAACAAGAACAATGATCCCGCTGAAAAGGGGGCATTGTCTGTTTCAGGTGGACAAGCCACGACACACTATTCCAAGCCAATAGCGCGTTGTTATGTTTGTTTCCTGGGTCGGTACTGAATCGCCTCTGCGAGATGCGGCGTTTCGATCCTGTCGCTCTCTGCCAAATCCGCAATCGTGCGCGCGAGTTTGAGGATGCGATGATACGCGCGCGCGCTCATCTGCATCTGCTGCATCGCCGCGCGCAGCAAATTTTTGCCCGCATCCTCGATCACGCAGTACTGCCGCACTTCGGCAGGACCCATATCCGCATTCACCTGCAACTTCGTTCCGGCAAAGCGCGCGCGTTGGCGTTCGTATGCGCGTTCCACGCGCTCGCGAATTTTTGCCGACGGTTCACCCAAACGATTGCCAGATAATTTCTCGTAATCGACGCGCGGCACTTCGACGTGAATGTCAATGCGGTCAAGCAACGGTCCGCTGATGCGTTTCTGGTAACGCAGTACATTCGAGAGCGAACACGTACATTCCTTGACCGGATCGCTGTAATAGCCGCACGGACAGGGGTTCATCGCGGCGACAAGCATAAAATTCGCGGGGAAGGTGAGCGACCCTTGCGCGCGCGAAATCGTCACGATCTTATCTTCGAGCAATCAGCATTACTGTTGATTTCTTGCGGCGCGCCGATTTCGCCCCCATTGCTCTCAATAGCTCCTGGTGGCACCAGTTCCCACTTCGCGAACCTTTCTCTCCGCTTGAATCCAAGCTCGATGCTGCGACGATTGATCGAGTCTGCGGAGCGATCCGGCAAGCGTTTCAGCATCTCAGTGCGTGTGATTTTGAATGCGTGGAAATCACGGATGACTTGGTCTTCTTCATCAGTGTAGGTCGTCTGGCTCGATTCAATCGTTCGGACTTCGACGGGACGCTGCAAGTGGAAGGCACCTGCCCTCTTTCTGATGGATCCCCAGCTGCGACCGGGCAAAAGCGCGCACAGTTCTCGTTGCGAGGTCTTTGCATAGTGCTCCCGCAGAATGGCGTCCTCCTCTGCGCACCATGGTTGCCGAGTATCGACAAACGGTCTTTCGATGCGGATGTTCTGCTGCAATTCTGTTCGCCAAGTTACCCGTGCGCTAATTGTAGCCTCATCGTGAGTAATGTCAATTCTCTCCAGAAGGAGCGAGAGAAACGTGTTCTTCACCCGATCGGTCATTTCGGCCCAGCGCCGGTCGATATGGGTGAGGAACTCTTTCACGGTTGCCACCTCCGCGGTTGATAGAACTTGGCCCATCGGTTGGCTCTCCATCGTAGCAAGTTGTTGCTTTTCCGCGACTTTGGCATCGATCATTTCGAGCATCATGTCGACTTGCTCAGGATTACGGGTTCGACTCAAGTTGGCTTTCAAGTTCTCGATTTCAGCAGCAATCCGATCGTATTCTCTCTTATTAGCGGCCACCTTGTCCTTGGCCTGTTCGTACTCCGCGGTGAGGCTCTGCAGAACTTGCTCGGCGTATTGTGGGAAACGGCATTGCGAGACGATCAGCTCCCCAATCGGATCTTCCAGGATGTAGGCAAAGATGGTCAAGCAGGACGGCCCTTCGTCTTCATCTAAGCATAGGTATCGGGCGTGCTTTCGATTCCTCGCGTTGCTGCTGACCATACGGCGAGGCGGATCGTGATGAGTGCAGTGAAGCAAACCGGCTAAGGGAAGCGTCTCATAGGACGGTCCGTGACGCACGCCTGTCCAGCGGCGCTTCTTCTGAACGAGCCAGAACGTTTCCTCGTCGATGATGGGAGCATGATTATTCTTGCTAATCACCGCGCCTGACCAGAGAAACCAGCCGATGTAGGCCGGGTTGCTGACAATGCTTTCGAGCCGCCCCAGCGTGATTGGGTAAGAGCCATCTGGATTCGGCTTGGAGGTTGCGAAGCTTGCGTTGTTGCCTTTGACTGCCAGAAGTTCCTCGGGGAGTCTGGCGAATACGATGCCGGTGCGTTTGCACTCGAGGGCGACTCCTCTTAGGTATGCGCCTGGCTTTGCCATCATTCGGAAAAGGGTGCGGACCACTTGAGCATGCGGCTCATAGATCTTATATTTTTGATGGTTGGGATTGGGTGCGCCGTTGGGCAATCTCTCGTCGGTGTCGATGACATAACCGGAGGGTAGATGATTGCCAACGTGGTAGCCGTGGCGCGCTTTCATTTCTTTGGCGCCCTGCATGCGAAAGCGGATCGACTTGAGTTCTTCGGCGGCGCGATCGATTTCGTAGCGGTACATCCGCATGTGCATCTCGTCGCGTAGGTTGAGACGCATCGTCGGCGTAACGATGATCACATCATATTCGCGGCAGAGCTCACCGAATTGGAGTCCGTTGATGAGCGTTTGATCGCGCGAGATGCGGCTGATCTCGATGACGTACACGCTTTCGACCTTCGCTTGCTCAATGAGTTGAATCAGGTAGGCCAGACCCTCGCGTTCTTCCTGTCCTTTCGTACCCGAGATGCCCAGGTCACGCCGTTCCACGTAAATGAGATCGGGGGTGTAGCCGTCTTCGCGCGCAAGTCGTTCGAGGTCGTCTTGTCTCTCCAAGGAATATCGGCTGTTCTTTTTTTGTTCAGTCGTCGAGAGACGTTGATAGACAAAAGCCATCCGTTTGCAGGCCAGACGAACGGAAGGTGGGCCAGCATCTTTCTTTGGACGAACACGGCCTCCAAACGACTGAGCTGTTCTCGGTTCAGCATGTCGAGCAAGTTGGTCCGTTGCGCGAGTCGCGTTTGACCGATGACTCACATCCGCAACAGATTCTGATTCCTGTTGCACTTCTGCCCCCGTGAGAGTAGCGGCGGCAGTTTGCTGCGCGTTCTTGGATCGTGAGTCAGGTGAGGATTGGGCGGTCCGAGAAGTCTGCCCCGAAACAGATGCCGTACTCGGGTCGGCGGGCTTGGGGTTTTGAAGAGAATGTTTCATGGTAGTTTGCCAAATAATTGTTACAACTCACAGCCCGGCGAGAGCTGTTCGTTTTTCTCGTTGGGCTGTGTCAGCTCTATACGCACACGCGTCCGCTAGGTGCGGCGTCGCGCGCGAGAAACGCGGCGTTTGCGCGAGAAGATAGGTTGGTTGACCAGGCGGTCTCCGGTGATTCGGTCGGCCACGCGGTCCGAATACCCCAGCGCTTTCGCTAAATCGTACAGAAGGCACACGGCATTGCTCTTGATGTCGCGTCCTTCCACTCCAGCTTCGTTCTCCATTGTCTTTCGCAAGTTCAGCAACTTGCGAGCCGTCGAGTCCATGGGAGAGTCTCCTTGAATCGTTCCAAACATCAACCAGGCGCGTTTGTCCTGGCTAGAGAAGCAGGTTATAATCCTGCCCAAATAAGAACAAGGGATGAGCTCATCGATGAGCAATTCAGATTCAGGTCTTCAGTTCGATTTCAAACCTCCTTTCAGCGAAGAAGAAGTGGAAGCGCACATGCAGTTCATCGCGCAGTTTCTGGTTTAGCTCGTTCGCGAATACCGAGACGAACGTCTCAGCAATGGGAATACGGTGAGTGAAGCAGAGCAGGATGCTCAAACGCACTGTGCGAATGAGATGGAGCACGATGTCGGAATGCACCGCCTGAATGGAGGCAGAGCCGGTTGTTAAAACTTGTACGAAACGCCCTCATTCGAAGTGCGGTGTGACTTGTTGAAAACCAATCTCCTTGGTCTGCTTTCCAGCGAATCTATTGCTATTTTAGCACTACTGTTCTATCTTGTCAAATGTCATTATATGTTATTAAAGGAATCAAATATGTCAAATCAATCAAATTGGTTATACCCTAAAGAAGCCGGGGAGATCTTGGGCGTAACGCGGAACACGCTCAAAGGACTGGTGCGCAAAGGGATTCTACCCGCGTACACTATTGACGGAGTGGTTGGCATTCGCTTCAAGCGTCCCGAGGTCGAAGCATTGATCAAGCGCGTGGAACCGGAACAAGCCAAGGCGAAGAAACCTGCCAAGCCGAAGCGCTCCGCGACTCGCAAGACGCTCTGAAACCCCGCGTGGGGGAGCGCGTTCCACGCTCTTCAGCATTTCAAACGGCAACCGGAATGGCGGAGGTTGGGTTCGTCATTCCGGCAGACTAATTCGTTGCAGGCACAGTTGCCTGTTTTCGCTGCGCTGCCAGCACGCAGCGGCACATTTCGGTGAGAACGGCGATCAACTGTTTCTCGTTGATCGCTCCAGAATCAATCGCCATGGAAAGGTCGAAGACTGGACCCGGGATGGTCACAGGCTTCTCTCTCGCTACTGCAGCGATCGGTGGTTTCAGCTTCGCCGAGCCAGCGGTAACTCGCTTCGGCTTCGCCGAGCCGACAGTCACCGGTTTCAGTTTTGTCGAGCCGACGACCGTTGGACTTCGCTTCGCCTGGCTAATGGTCGCTCGATTTTCCCTCATCGCACTATGGAGTGGAGTAATCATCTGCATCTTTTCTCCAGAAGGTTTTTGAATTCCTGAACGTACCTCCTGCTTTGTGTATCTCCTTTTCGCGTTCACTCTCCGCGTTCGAATAATATCGGCGTATGTTCGCCGTTAGCCCTTTCTGCGTCCTCGCCGCTTGAGTCGTTGCTGAAGCACGCGTGAGACGAATGCGCGAGCCTCGCGCTGTTTTTCCCCAGGTATGCCCTCGCGCGTCACGGTATAGCACGCGACCTTCGCTCCGAAATGATCGGCGAGTTCAGCCAGTCGACTCGCCGAGAAATCATCGCGGCAGATCGCGACGCTCCGTTGAACGAGTTCGAAATCTCCGTGTGAGTGTGAGTCGCCGAATTCGTCGTGCAAGATCCGGTAGAATGTGCCACTCGGTTTCTTGGCAAAGTCCCAGGCGACGAGATACTTTTCCCGCATCCTTTTTTCCTCCGCGAACGAACCAACTCCCATCGCATTTAGAAATGAAAAGGACACTCCCAAGATGCATTTCTCTGCATGAAGGCAGAGAAAACATCATTAGGTTGTGTCCATTGTCGAAATGTGAGCGCGATTGCGCGCTCACACACACGTGCGCCGCCTCAGCATTAATGACTGAGGTCACACCTGCCTTCCCTGGCATGGCTGTGGCCCACCGATTGTGCTGCACTGGCTGTGGCGCACTTCGCCACAGTCAAGCATAGTCAGCCACAGTCACGTGTCCGCTAGGGTAATTATGCGGGTAGTGCAAGGGTCTTCCCTCGATCACGCGCGTTACAAAGTCGGCGCCGTGGGCTCACATAGATTGTAACGGACCTCAGTGGGTCCTATCCTCCAATCGCAAAACTCCCAGGTATGAAAAGCGGAATCGAACAAGTAGAATCGAACGCACAGAGTCTGGCAGACAGAATCTAGCGAAGGACCATCCTCAAATCTCCGCAACGGTCAAAAGAGTGGATTCCACTCTGCCGGCACATTCCTCTCTAAATGCTTCCATCCGTTTCCGAAAGAACTCCTCGCTCACTTGAAAATGCTCGCCCAGGTCTGCATCGCTCAATGTTTGTTGCAGCAGGCGCCCAAGGGTATCGGCGGGCATCAATAACTCGTAGGCAAAATCCCAAGCCTGGTGTTCCCATTGCCACGCCACCACACGATCCTTGTCAAGATGGGAGAAGGGCTGATTGCCGGCGTGCAAAAGGTAATGCCCCAGGGCGTGCGCCAGCAATTCGTGAACCTCACGCGAATCGCGTTCAACCGAAAGGGGAAGCCCCACGATGTTGAAGACGATCATCTCCTTCACGCGTCCCTTCAAAGGAAATCGAACGACCTGGATATTCTTCGCCTTCAAAACGCGTTCAATGTCGCTGGGGCGAGTGAAATGGTAGCGACGCCGAATCTCTCTCGCGCGCATCTGCGCTGAGTTCATACCAACACTAACGAGCGCACTGATCCTTGGTCTCACCCGAGGGCAGGGCGCCCGCTCCTTTCAAAGTGAAATGGGTCGAACCATCACGCGCAAGCGCAAACTCACTTGCGCTTGCGGCGCTGCTGCTTTTTGCGCTGGGCGAGGACGAAACGAATAAATATCTCCGCCGACTGGCGCTCATCGGGCAACATGTCCTCGACCAGCCGCATCATCACATCAATCTGCGGATCGGTTGGCTCGACCGGCACGGGATCCACGGGAACGAACAGGCCATCGGTTGCGACGCTGAGCGCGCGGGCAAGCGCGACCAGCGTCTCGATGCGTGTCCCTGCCTTTTTGTTGTTTTCCAAGTCGGAAATGATGCTTTGATCCACGCCCGAAACCATCGCCAGTTCTTTCTGCGTCCAGCGGCGCTTGTTGCGCAACGCGCGGATCTTTTCGCCGTCAATCAAGATATCTTCCATGGTGACTGCCTCCTCATGCGTTGCGGGCGTCAGCCCGCTCCTCGAATGCCATAGCGAGTATACCACAAAATATAGTTATTGTCTATACTGTACCAAAACTTTAAGGATGTTCTATATTGACGATTGGCTATTTGTGTCGTATATTGCTTGGCGTAGCGTTATATTAGTGCGTCCGGTGTCAGCGGACGATATCTTTCTGAGGAGAGTGCTTGCTATGGAGTTGACCAAACGCCGTCTACAGATCTGCAAATTCATCGCGCGATTTGTCGCTGAGCATGGCTACGCCCCGACGATCCGCGAGATCGGGCAAGGACTGGGAATCACGTCTACCTCGGTGGTCCACTATCAGATTCGCGCGCTCGAACGCGCGGGCGCATTGCGTCGCCGGGAAGGTTACTCTCGGACAATTGTGCTGACACCCGGTTTGTTCGATTCGCCGCGACGGAAAGCGCCCTACCGCAAGAACGATCTCATGGGAGTGGCATGCCATGCAGAATAACTGGGTGTTGCTGCAGGGACGTTTGTGCCACAGTCCCAACTACTCGGCGACCAGAAGGGGTTTGCACAAGGTTGCGTTTCGTCTCGCCGTGCCGCGTCCTCCGCGAGCAACCACGGGAATGCCAATTGATCACCCCCCTGAGCCAACCAGCCATCCTGCGGGTTCGGTCTTGCCGCCCCTCGGTCCGAACTCGGACTATGTGACCGTGATCATCATTGGCAAGCCAGCGTGGGATTTCAAGCAACTCGACCTACAAACGGGTGCCGCCGTGCGCGTGCAGGGTCACCTGCGCAGCTGGGATGTCTCTCCAGAGGACGTCCGAACGAGCGGCGCACATAGAAGTGACGCTCAGAGTTCGGAGGGCGTATTGCAGGACGATGGGAATTCCGGAGAAGCAAAGGGCATCCACCCAATGCCACGCGACTACCGCATCGAAGTCATCGCCGAAAAGGTTGATCCCTTGAATGACCGCGGTCATCCTTCGGCAGCCTCAGGACAGGCTCTTGGTGACGCTCCAGTCTCCGTCTGATCCAATTCTCGCCCGATGGCTTGCTGCACTACGCGCCAATCAACCTGGGTTGCCCCAGCCCGTTGCCGTCGCGATGGTGGATGCCGCGGCAAAAGGAAACCTGGGAATCAAGTTGCGCAAGATCGAGGAGGCGTTGCTGAGTTTCGAGAGCATGGGTCTGGACGACTTGACGGGAAGTGAAGCGCGGGTGCTTATCGCTATCTTGCGACAAATGAGCGGTGAACTGACACAGTTGGAAAGTAAATTGAACCAACTTTGGGAGCAAGAGTAAATGTTACGTTCAGCCACATTCACAATTGGAATTTTGCTGGCAGGTCTCGCCTTTGTCGGCTTCTTGATGCTGGGCGGGATGATGGCGCCACCGCCGTACTCGGTCGTCATCGCGGTGCAGGATATCTCCGCGTACTCCACGCTCGATCCCAACGCGCTTGGCGTTGATGCGCAACGGATCAATAGCCAGGTTGCACAGACATTCATCCTGCGCGAAGAGATTGATCAGTACGTCGGCGGGTTCGTTCTGGAGAACATTCACGCGGGCGAGCCGCTGCGCAAAAGCGCAATCGTTGCACCGGGGAATCCGCAAGCGATCAACCGCCTCGCGCTCGTAATGACCGATCCTGACAAGGTCGCGATGGTAGTGCCCGTGGATCCCAAGACCGCACCAAGTCAGATTGCGCCGGGGGATTGGGTTGATCTTGTTGTCGGGCTTGCGCCGGGGAACATTTCAGCCGGCAGCAACTCGACGTTCTCGAATCTGCTTGCGCCACCGACAGTCGTATCGCCGATTGTTTCATTCGGTCCGACGCCAGCGAGTGGGGCACGACCTGCACCCACTCTGCCGCCAAATCCGTCGCCGCTAAACCCGCCGACAAACCCAGGAAGTCTCAGCGCGAACGATATGAATCTCCCTGCCGACAAGGTTGTGATTCAGAATGTGCCCGTGCTCGCGGTCCGCTTTCAGCAAGTGCCCAATCCCGCATTCACAGGGTCGGGTGCTGGTTTTGGCCAATCGCAACAATCTCAAACGGCGGCGCAACCTGCTTACATTCAAGGCGACATTCAAACCATCACCGTGTTGGTGCCACGCGCGAGTGTCGAGCTGCTGACATTCGGGAAGGATAACGGGCGGGTCCACGTGGTTTTGTTGCCCGCGAAGACGGCGGAAGCCGCTCAGGGCGCGCAAGCGCCGACCTTCGGCATCACCTTCAACGATGTGCTCGCGTGGATGATGCGCGAGCGCACACTGGTGGCAAGTGGGCAAGGTCAACCTGTCGTCGCGCAACCGACTCAGAGTGCGCCACCACTACAGCCCACGCCCCTACCCGGGGTCGGTCAACCAACGCAACCCGCGCAGCCAACCGCGCAACCATCACGTGCGCCTGTAAGTCCGCCCAAGCCAACACCCGCTACGCCGGCGGCAATTCCGACAGGACTCGACATTGGCGCGTTGCTTGTGCCTTTGCTCTGTGGTGTAGTTCTGCTCTTCATCTTCGTCGCCGTGGTGCGATTCATCCGCAAGCGGAGACGTGATAGCGGGCTGGTTTAGTGCAATAGTTGGATGGTTGGTTAGTTGGTTAGTCCAACTGCGCAACCCTATTCAGCGCAACTATCGCACCATCAAACTACCAAACTAACGTATGGCTAATCTCAAGATGCTCCTTGCGCTGCGCCAGTGGGGCGACGTTCAGCAACTAAACGGGGTTTTCGGACCTGGGAATCCGAATGGGATTGAGATCGTCACGTGGACGTCAGATGGCTCGCGAATTTTCAGCGATGCGACGTCGCTCGATGCCGACATCGTCCTGATTGACCCGACGCTGCCCGCGTTCGAGCCGAACGACATCCAGCGGCTCTACCATCACGAACAGAAACCGATTGTCACGCTGGGTGCGATTCCACCCCAAGGCGATTGGGGATCGAAGCTCTATCAACTCGGCATTAAGGGGCATGTCGATCTGCCGATTGGCGAAGCACAAGCGCGTGCGCTCGTCGCGATGGGACACCAGGCAGTTCAGGATGCACTGCGCGAGCGCGCCTCGCCGTCATACATTCCGCAAGTCTCGACCCAGGTCGCGCAGATCATCGCGACGCACGGTTGGGAAAAGAGCATGGTCGCGGTGTGGGCAGCGAAAGGTGGAGTAGGGAAGAGCACGATCTCGGAGAATCTCGCGGCAGTTCTCGGCGTCATCGCGAATCGCAACACCGTGCTCGTGGACGCCAATATGGCAGGTGGCAATACCCACATCCACCTGGGTTTTCCCGAATCCGTGATCGCGAAGAACATTGCTGCACTCGCACGGCGTTATCAAATGAATCTGGCGACCCAGGGTCATCGCAATGGGGGCAATGTCGGGATGCTATCAGCGCAACCCGTGCTATCGCCTAGTGAGGTGCAGGGACACCTGACCCCATTTCGCAACAACCTGCGCGTGCTCGTCGGAATCCCGAAGCAGTTCATGGGCGGTGACGAATACTTTCAGGGCGAGCAGGGGCGCGGCTTTATGCACGAGCTCTTGGCGGTCATCGAAAGCATGTCCGATTTCGTCGTGATGGACTTGGGACAGGACACGAACGCGGCGGTTCATCTTCAGGCATTACGCGATGCCAATTATGTCTTTGTCGTCATCAATCCCGATGCCGCGAGCGTGCGCACCACGGGAGAAGTGATGGAAACACTGTTCAAGCACGCTCAGCTCGACCCGAAAAAGTTTCGTCTCGTCGTGAACCGTTTCCATCCTGAGCATGGCATCGCGCGCAAGGACATCGTGAATGCATTGCAAATGGCGGAAGTCGGCGTCGTGCCGGAAGGCGGTCCGAAGGTGACGGCGTCACTGAATCGCGGCTATCCGCTGGTGATCGATTCGCGTGGGGAGATTGCGCGAGCTATCGTTTCGATTGCTTCGACGCTTTATCCGCCTGTGACGCAGGTGTGGGCCCATCGCGGCAAACTGGGCGGCGAGAAGAGCGAGGGCTTGGGAAAGAAACTGACTGAACTCGTCTTTGGTGCATGACCCCAAGTGGGGAACCGACCTGGGAACACAGAGCAACTCTTCAAAATTCGACTAATCGATAGCAGGAGTTCAAAATGATTAGGGCATGGAAGAACCGATGGCTTACGACGTTCAAGCATAGAATCGCGTCCGCACAGCAAATGATACCCGTTGACCTGCGCTATCTCTTTCTGGTTTTCGTGTTCGCGGGATTGGCAATTGTATACACGTACGCCAGCATGCTCTGGTCACTCTGGAATACGGCGTTGCGGATTTCGGTTGGGATAAATGGGCTCATGGGAATACTCAATGGCATTCTGACGGTTTTGTTCTTCCTTCTGATCGGACAAACCGAGTGGAAACGCGCCATCGAGCGAATCCAATTTATCGCCGCGGCGAATCTACTGCTGGAACTCGGCGGCCTGGCAGTCGGTGGGATGCAGGCTTCGCGCGAGGTGGGATGGTCGCGGGATGTGGTCACCGCCGTCTTGTTTCAAATCGGCAATCTCATCTTCACTCTCGGCTTGCTGCGATTCGCGCGCTTGCTGGAACGAAACGACGGATGAGGTAGTCAATCCATGTCTGCATTCGCGCCACCAACCCGCTCAACCAATAATCAACCCAGTGAACTGGCCCAGCTCGTGAGCGCATCGCTCCGGCGACCTGAAGCCGGCGAGAATCCATATCGTGTCATCTTGCGCCAAGTGCGTCAGCGCCTGACTGCGACATCCGATCCGTACGAACTCGCACATCCAACACCCGCGACGCGCCAGAAGGTCGAATCACTCACGCAGCAGATCATCGCGGACTATCGGCTGGCTCAACCCGTGCAGGGACTCCCGGTCTTGGATTTGCCCGATGCCGAAGTGATTCAACGGTTGCTGAGCGACGTGCTTGGCTTTGGACCGCTCGATCCACTCCTGCGCGATGAACGCATCGAGGAAATCATCGTCAACGGCACTGACATCTGGGTGATTGATGAGACGGGCAAGCATCGAACGCAAACCAACGCCGGGGATGGCGACAGTCTCGTCGAACTGATCAATCGCCTGGTCGCGACGACAGGGCGCCAAGTAAATCTCTCGAATCCGATTCTCGACGCGCAGTTACCTGATGGCAGCCGCTTGAATGCGACGATAGCACCGGTGGCGACCCCCAGCCCTGCCATGACGATTCGCCGCCATCGTCTGGTTGCGCGGCAGATGCAAGACCTGGTGCAACTTGAGTCGCTCAGCGAATCGGCCGCGGCATTCCTGAATGCCGCGATTCAAGCACGACTTGGGATTCTCGTGGCGGGGGGAACATCCAGCGGCAAGACAAATTTCTTGAATGTGCTCGCAGGTCTTTTCCCAGAGGGCGAACGCGTCATCGTGATTGAGGATACGCGCGAGTTGCAACTCCCGCTTGCGGACGTCGTGTATCAGACCGTCCGTTATCCCAACGCAGAAGGGACGGGTGAAATCACGCAGCGGCGTTTGGTGCAGAACGCGCTTCGTATGCGACCTGACCGCATCGTGGTTGGCGAAGTGCGCGGCGCGGAGACGCTCGATATGCTGCTTGCCGCAAACACCGGACACGAAGGTTTTCTCTCCACCGTGCACGCGAACTCGGCAGGGCAAGCGCTCACGCGTCTCTTGCAACTCACCAAACTTGCGCAGGAGGGGAGTTTGATTGACGACAAGACGGTGGCCGAGTGGATCACCGAAGCCTTTCACGTAGTGGTCTTTCTGCGCCGTGATCCCGCGTCGGGTAAACGCCGTGTGGAGGAGATTATCGAACTCACTGGCTCAGTTGAACAAGGGAATCGCATTTTGAATCAGCCCATCTTTGGTCGCGAAGGGAGAGACCTGGTTCGCACACCCTATCCACTCGCGCGGGCTGATCGCCTGCGTGATCGGGGTGTTGATCCCGCGTTGTTTGCCGCCGCACCGCGAGCGTTGGGAAGCCCCGAACCCTGGGCGCGGAAACGGTAGCTTTACACAGATGCGGAAACGGAGTTGAAGAATGCTCTACGGGCCGAATGTTCTCTTTGCTTTCATTGGCGCGGCCGGTGTCCTGATTCTCGTCCTGTCCATTATGGCGATTCCACACTACAAAATCTCGAAGGATGAAGAAGACACAGGTTTCATCGGACGCTTGCAACGCAAACTCGATCAAGCCGATCTCAACATCACGGCAGCGGAATACTTGAAAACGTCTTTGTTCCTGTCGGGCATCCTGGGTCTCGTAGCGTTTGTGTTGACCCAAGCACCCGCCGCCGCCGTGCTCGGCGCCATCATCGGCTTCTTTGCGTACTGGACGTATCTCGAAGATCGACGCGAAAAGTGGCGACGGGCGTATCAAGAAGCCTTGCTCGAGGTGATCAACATCCTGCAAGAAGGGTTTGCCTCGATGCGCAGTTTGGAGATGGCGATTGCAACCGTGGCCGACCACGCGCCCGACATTGTCCGTGCCGATTTCGTCGAGATTGCAACGCAGATGTCCTTACAGGCGAACCTGGAAGAGGTGTTGATGAAAATCGCCCAGCGACGCCGCGACATGATCTTCGACCGACTCGTCGAAGCACTCATCGCGAATCGGAGAACAGGCGGACAACAACTTGGACCTGTGCTTGCAGCATTACGTGAGAGTGTGCAAGCCCTTGCGTCGGGACGACGGCGCGTGGCGACCGCGCAGGAACGTATTCGGTGGGAGGCGCGCATTGTCTGTCTTGCGCCGTTCACGTTCATTGTGATCCTGCGACAGACTGCGCCTGACCTGCAGGGACCTTTCTATGCGAGCATCTTTGGACAAATCGCGATCATTCTCGTCGGCGTCATGTCCGCACTCGCCTACTACATTATGAATCGGATTGGATCGCGGGCGGTGCAGCCCCTTGAAAGCGCGGGGGTGAGCGCATGAACCTGCTTCTTGCTCTTGTTGGTGGGCTAGGTGTGCTCTTGATCTGGACAGGCGTAACGCATCCGTTTGTCGCACGGATTGGCAACTCGCACAAGCGCGTGCAACTGCGTGTGGAAGAGGGAGAAAGAATTCAGTTGTCGCCACTCCTTGATCGCGCCTTGGGTCCACTGCTTGAAAGTGCGAGCCATACTCTTGCCGCAGTGCTGCGCCGAGAAGACAAGGATCGGGAACTCATCATCGCCGCCGGCTATCCGCTGCGCTATCGCACCGTCTACAACTTCTACGCGTGGAAAGTCTTCATCGCGGTCATGCTTTTTCTCGTCGGGCTTGTTAACGCGGTGATCATCGGACCTGGCTTTCTACCGATTGCCCTCGGATTGGGCATCCTGGGTTTGTATCTGCCCGACTTTCACTTGCGCCAGCTCGTTCAAAAGCGGCGCGAGATGGTGCGAACCGAAATGGCGTTCGTGCTGCATCGCCTCGCGATTCAAGTCGCGGCAGGACAAGCATTGCCTCAGGCGTTGGAACAAATCGCGCTCAAGCCAGGCGGCCCTTTCATTCAGGAACTCCGACAGGTGAGTACGGATATTTCCACAGGACACACGCTCACTGAAGCGTTGGACGGACTGGCGGAGCGCGCCGCCGGCATGGATGAAGTGCGCCGCTTCGTTGACCTACTCGAACGCGCGCAGCAGCTCGGCAGTCCGATTGCCGATGCGCTGACGAGCATGGGACGCATCATGCAGGATCGCGTCCAGCAGGACATCGAAGCGCGTGGGATGGCGGCATCGGTGCAGATGGTTCTGCCAGTCGGTTGTCTCATCTTGCCGGCAATTGCAATCGTCGTGATGGGACCAGGCATTTATCTCGCGGCACAATACTTCTTTTTGCGATAGAAAGTGACAGTCGGCAGTCAACAGTCAATAACTAAACCTGACCGGGTTGAAAGAACGTAGTGCTGTGGACTGACGACTGAGTAGAAGGAGGAATGTTGGGGCACATCCCTCCCGAAAAAATCGGGACTGGTTTGAAACAGAGAGGCCGGGTGGCTCCCCACCACACCACCTCTCGATTCAAAGGAGTGAAAGCATGAAGATTTTTGTTGACGCATTGCGCACGTTACAACAGTTTCACGGGTCAGAGTCAGGACAGGACATCATGGAATACGCGATCATCGTCGCTTTCGCGGTTACCGTGATTGCTGTCCTCGCCCTGCTCTACAACACCATCAAGGACGTACTGCGCAATGCGAACTCGCAACTGCAAGGGATTCGCTGACGCGATGAGCCAATTAGCCAATAGTCCAACATTTGCACCGCACGCACACTTGCCCTGGCGGTTACGCAAGTGCCAGGGAGTGCAGGTGTGAACCAAACCAAGACTCGGCGTAATTTCCATTTGGCTCATTGGCTCATTGGTACATTGGCTCATTGGTCGCGCGATGACAGCGGCCAAGACCTGGTCGAGTGGACCGTTGGCTTGCCCGTGTTCATGATTCTCTGCGCGGGCATCGTGTTCTACACGTGGATGTGGTGGAACCAGGTTGCAGCAGCCGCCGCGGTGCATGACGGCACGTACCTGGCTGCGATGCGCGGCGGTGATATGGGCGCAGGCTACGCGCGCGCCCAACAGATGTTGCGTTCTGCAGTTGGAGGATTCGCGAGTTCGTACAGCATCTCGATTGGCGCAGATACAAGCCGACGAAGCGTGAGCGGCTCGGTGCGGAACAGCAGTCTGTTCAGCTTGCCGTA